>Ga0315544_1000010_pt1 | contig 189528 bp, 126 predicted proteins | sample SalMarSW160130MG_2_FD_202543 | JGI IMG/M metagenome (GOLD analysis project Ga0315544, IMG submission 202543) | Salt marsh sediment microbial communities from the Plum Island Ecosystem LTER, Massachusetts, United States - Salt Marsh Sediment SW1601-130 ...
CGGTGGGTCATCTCCCCCGAGGCCATGCCACGGCAGGCCACGACGGAGTCCTCCGCGTCCTCCTCTCCGCGACTCTGCGCCTTTGCGTTACACTTCTCTTCCCTTTTTGTCTCCCCGGCCTTGGCGCGGTATCCGCCCGAGACCGAGGCCATACGCCCCCTCTTGCTTTTCTCTCGGCGATTTGGTAATCATTTCTCAATGTGTAAGGCATCTTCCCTCTGTTCTTCGCGAGCTTTGCGCCTTTGCGAGAGGTATGGGCTGCGGTTGTTCTCTCGCCAAGGCGCCAAGAGCGCAAAGTGGGAAGGGCTGTAATGCTCTTCCGACATCGCGCGAGTGCCGGGGAGGGGCTGGCGATAAACCTGAGGTTTGCTCAAGAAAAGGAGGAAAATGAAGCGACGGATGTCCGGCCGGGAGCTGAAGGCCAAATACATAGAGTTTTTTGTCGGCAAAAATCACGACGAGATAGGACAGGCTTCGCTGATTCCCGAGCATGATGCCTCGGTGCTTTTCACGACGGCGGGAATGCACCCGTTAGTGCCGTACCTCCTCGGGGAACCGCACCCTCTCGGCAAAAGGTTGGTCAACGTCCAGCGATGTCTCCGCACCGACGACATAGACGAGGTCGGCGATGAAGCTCACCTCACCTTTTTCGAAATGCTGGGCAACTGGAGCCTCGGCGACTACTTCAAGGACGAGGCGATTCGTCTCAGCTACGAATTCCTCACGGGGCATCTGGGCATTGAGCCGGAGAGGCTCTGGATAACTGTTTTTGCGGGCGACGAGCATGCGCCGCGAGACGATGTCGCCGCGGGCGTATGGAAATCCCTCGGCATCCCGGAAGAGAGGATTTACTATCTCGAAAAGAAGGAGAACTGGTGGGGGCCCGCCGGACAGACCGGTCCCTGCGGCCCCGACACGGAGATGTTCTATGACGTGGGCAAACCTGCCTGCGGCCCCGACTGCCGTCCCGGATGCCCTTGCCAGAAGTTCGTCGAAATCTGGAACGACGTCTTCATGGAATATAACAAGACCGCTGATGGTCGCTACCTCCCTCTCCAACAGAAAAATGTGGACACAGGGCTCGGCGTCGAGCGAGTAGCCGCAGTCCTGCAGGACAAACCCAGTGTCTTCGAAACGGAACTTTTCGCCCCCATCGTCTCCGCCATCAAGAAGCTGTCCTCGAACCCGACGCAAAAGACCGTTCGCATCATCGCCGACCATCTGCGAGCCTCTACGTTCCTCCTTGCCGAGAAACTGCCCCCCTCGAACGTGGAAAGAGGGTATGTGCTTCGCCGCCTCATCCGCCGTTCCATCCGTCATGGTAGGTCAATCGGCATTGAAGAAGATTTCACGGCGGGAATCGCCTCCGTCGTCATCGAGCAATACAAAAATTCCTATCCGCATCTCGAGCAGACCTCGGATTTCATTCTGGATGAAATGCAGAAGGAGGAACGCCGGTTCAGGGAAACGATTCACAAGGGGATGAGGGAGTTTGAAAGGGAGCTCGCGACTCTTTCCGGGGAAGAGGGTCCCATCCGCTTCTCCGGCAAGAGAGCGTTTTATTTCTATGAGACGTTTGGCTTCCCGGTCGAGCTGACCGAAGAGATGCTTGCCGAGAAATTCCCTCAAGCGACCATTGACCGGCAAGAGTTCGACGCCGCTTTTGAAAGACATCGGCAGATGTCAAGAGCCGGCGCCGAGCAGAAGTTCAAAGGCGGCCTCGCGGATTCCTCCGAAAAGAATATTCGTCTCCATACCGCGACGCATCTCCTTCAGCAGGCTCTGCGAGAGGTTCTCGGCGGGCACGTGGGGCAGAGAGGGAGCAACATCACCCCGGAAAGGCTGCGGTTCGACTTCTCTCACCCGGCGAAAGTGACCCAGGAGCAGATTGCCGAAGTCGAACGCATCGTCAACCAAAAAATCGCTGAAGCCCTCCCGGTGAAGTTCACGATAATAACACTCGACGAGGCGAAGAAGCAGGGCTCCATCGCTCTCTTCGCGGACAAGTACGGCGAGAAGGTGAAGGTCTATTCCATCGGTGATTTTTCCAAGGAGGTCTGCGGCGGCCCACACGTCGCCAACACCTCCGAGCTCGGAAAATTCAGGATAGTCAAGGAGGAAGCCAGCAGCGCGGGCGTCAGAAGGATAAAGGCAGTCCTCGAAGAAGTGTCGCCCGACGACAAGGGCGACGATGGTGATGGCTGATTGCGGCAAAATCGGCCGGGCCGAGAGAGTCTCCCGTGAAAGGTCCCGCCGAATCAATTGACCGAAAGCAGGGAGTAGAATACAATACGCTGCTGACAGACTCTTTGCTCTGTCAGTTGCGTGCACCATAGAACAGATACGGTTGTCAAAATAGGAGGTGATTGCCATGTCAGGTCGTGATTGTCATATTGGCGATGTTGAGCTTTCGGAGCATCGGGTTCCACGACGGACTTTCCTGAAGCAGATGGTCGCCGGAGGGCTTGCCCTATCCGGCTCTTCCATTCTGCGAAGCGCCGGAGACGCGGCTCGTGTCCCCGCTGAGAAGGCTTTGCCAGTCGTTAAGCTTGGGGACAAGAAGGTAACTCGGCTAATCGCTGGCTATAACCCCATCGGCGGATATTCGCACTCCACCAAAAAGCTTGCCGAGCACATGCTCCATTACTTCACCGTGGAACGGACAACGGAATTCCTTCTGCATTGTGAGGAGGAGGGGATCACCACCTGGCAAGCCGATCACACTCCGAAAGTGCGCGATGCACTTCGTGCTGCCTGGGAACGCGGCTCGAAAATCCAGTGGCTGTGCCTGACCTCGGACGCGGTGCCTAAGGAGCTTCTATCTCTCAAGCCGATAGCCATCGTGCATCATGGCGGCGTCACCGACAGCATGTTTCAAACGGGCAAACAGGAGAGAATCCACGACTTCGTGAAGAAGGTTCACGACGCAGGCGTTCTGGCGGGCGTCTCAACGCACAATCCCAACTTTCTGGCAAAGGTGGAGGACGCCGGCTGGGAGAACGATTTCTACATGACCTGTTTCTACAACATCAGCCGAACTTCCGAAGAGATACAGAGGATGGTGGGCGACCTTGTTCTCGGAGAACTGTTTCTGGAATCCGACCCCCGCAATATGACGAAGCGTGTCCGGCAGGTGAAGAAGCCGTGCCTCGGATTCAAGATTCTCGGCGCCGGCCGCCTCTGCTGGAATAAGCGGTCCATCGAGCGCGCTTTCGCCTTCGCCTACGCCAACATCAAGCCCACGGACGCCGCCATTGTCGGCATGTATCCGGTCTTCTCGGACGAGGTGCGAGAGGACGCCGACTTTGCGAGAAAGTATTCAAAACGAACCTGAAATTCGCTGCGGACCACCAAATGAAAAGGAAATCTTTCGTCGCACTCGCATGCGTTCTCATATTCGTGTTCGGCATGTATCCGGCCCCGGGGGAAAGCGACCCGCCGCGGATTCTCCGCCCGGTTGACCGCACGGTCCTCTCTTCCGGTCTGGTCGAAATTGCCGTCGTCGTTCCCTCAGGTGAGGAACTGCCATCAATCGTCGTTGACGGACAGAAGCTGAAGCTGTCGTCCGCGCTCTTGTCTGCGAAGGGAGAAGGCTCGGCTTCGCCGCCGTCCGGCGATTGCGCTTTTCTTCCCCCGGCGCTTGTTATTGTCCGGTCCTTTTCGCCCGGATTGCACAAGTTGTCCGCGGGCCCAGCGAGCGTGCAGTTTTTCGTGCGGGATGAGAAAGGTAAGGAGATTCCTCCGAGCGGATGGTCGCATTACGTCGCCCATCCGCCCGCCGGCTCTGGCGGGGTCACCTGCGTCGGTTGCCACGAGTTGAGCGAGAAGCACCGATTCGTCAACATGAACGACGCCTTCTTCTTGGAAAAACCGTTGGGATGCTTTGATTGCCACGAGCGCTCGGAGTTCAACCTCACCCACAACCACAGATACGAAGCGCTCGCCTTTTGCCAGATGTGCCACGACCCGCATGGCGCCACAGGCGAGCACTTGCTAAAACTCCCCAAGAAGAAGGCTTGCACGCTCTGCCACGAGTGATGCTTTCCGGGAGAGCGGCGTCTTGCTCCGAGCCAACCGGTGGAATGGAAGCCACTCAACAGAGAGAGGAAATCTCCTCGGCGAACCGCTCGGCGAGCTCCTGCGCTTTTTCCGGGGAGGGTGATTCGGCGGTGAGGCGCATGACCGCTTCCGTATTGGAGGGGCGGATGTGTACCCAGCTTCCGTCGGGGTAGGTGATTTTGAGACCGTCCCTGGTGTCCACCTCGCCCGCGCCCATCTGTTTCTTGCGAAGAACCGTCATGATGGAATGGGCGATTTCCGTCGAGCACTCCACGGTTCTTTTGACCATGACGAAGCGAGGAAGCTCCGCGACAAGCTCGGAGACAGTCTTTCCTTTTTCGGCAAGGCACTCCAGGGCGATTCCCATTCCGATGAAACTGTCGCGGCAGGGATGTACCGCGGGAACCATCACGCCGCCGTTGCCCTCGCCACCAATGACGGCGGAGTTTGCGATCATCGCCTCGGCGACGTTGACCTCCCCTATTCTCGTGCGGACGACCGGGCAGTCGAACTCGGCGGCGATGTGGTCAACAATAGCCGTCGTCGAGAGGTTGACGACCACGGGGCCGCGGTCGTGGGAAAGCACGTGTTTGACCGCGAGCGCGACAGTCAATTCCTCGCCGATGGGGCGACCGTCTTGGTCAACGATGGCCAATCTATCCGCGTCGGCATCTTGCGCGAACCCTATGTCAGCCTTCTCCGCTTTGACGGCTTCGCAGAGCCCGGAAATGTTCTCCGGTTTCGGCTCGGGATCGCGTGGGAAAATGCCATCCGGCACGTTGTTGATGCCGACCGCACGGCATCCGAGCATCTCCAGGAAACGGGGTGCGAAGAGAGACCCTGCGCCGTTGCAGGAATCGTAAACCGCTTTGAAGTTTCTTTTTCTGATAGCCTCGACATCGAGGTATTCGAGGAGAGCGGAAAAATGTTCCCTGGTCGGGTCATCATCTTTGACGATGGGTTTGTAGGCGTCCGCCTCGACGAGCGAAAACTCGGATTGATGGTAAATGTCAAGTAGCTCCTGAGCCTCATAGCGGTTGAGAAACAGACCGTTTCGCCCAACGAACTTCAGGGCGTTCCATTGGACCGGGTTGTGGCTGGCGGTGACCGCGATGGCGCCGATGGCGTCCGTGCGGTTCGTTTTGATTAGTATGGATGGAACGGGCGAGATGCCGACATCAATCGGCTTGCAGCCGACCGCCAGCAGCCCGGCGAAGACGGCGTTCTTCACCATCTCACCGGAAACGCGAGTGTCCCGGCCCACAACGACCGGGCCGGGCCCGACAAAGGTGCCGAAGGCTTCAGCGAAAGTGGTCACCAACTGCGGCGTCAGCAACTCGCCGACGACCCCTCGAACCCCGGAGACTCCAACTTTCAAAGATGAGCGACGCGGCATTTCTCCAGTTCCTCCTTCGAGACGTTCATTACTCGGGCGAGAGCACCGACAGCTTGCTCGCCGAGGTTAAACTTGTCAACCGAATCATCTGAGACTAAATAATGCCTCAGTCTCGGGCTGAGGCAGAGTTGCGGGAGGGAAGAAGCGAAGAGGAGGGTAACGCAGAGTCGCAAAGTCGCAGAGGGGAAGAGCAGGAGGCCCTTGTCCCCGCCTGACGTGGCATGGGCATCCTGCCCATGATTCCCACGGGTCCCGCCTCCAGCGGGATGCCACCTGAGGGACGGCTGTTCTTTTCCCCCTGAAGGGCGCAGCCCGAGCCACTGCCGAAAAATCCCTGTGTCCATGGTTTCACATTGGTTTTCCACGGAAGTCCCCCTATCGCACCCGTAAGTGAGGGATTACGAACCTAATCAGCCGACGATGGGCCGGTCGCGCCGTCGGCGTGTTTTCACGAGAAGGCATTTCTCCCGTGCCGATTCCATGAGTTCGCGAACCAATTTATTATACTATGAGGGTGACAATGGCATCCAGTAATCTTCTCACTCTGGTTCGGCTGTGTTCCGGCGGCAGGAAAAGGATGGAGAGAGAGCTCAACGCAGAGGCGTGAAGGCGCAGAGGGGGAGTGAATGCTAAAAGGGGGAGCACTGCCTTGTGGCATCCCGCCCCAGGTGGGACCCGTGGACGGCCATGCCACTATCACTTCCCGCGTGAACAAAGGTTTTACAGTGCGATGCCTCCGATTCCGAAGCGAGGATATAGACAGGCTTTTTTGGGGAGCTACCGCGGTGAAAGGGGTTGACAGAGGGAGTGTTGGGCTGGTTTAATGCGAAATGCTGCTGAAGCTTCGTGAGAAACGAATTGTCGCCGGAACGCATTCTAACCGGAGGAGGATATGGAACTTGTCGAACGCATTAAGGAAGGAGTGATTAAGGGAGACCTCGGGGTCGAGACGAAGGTTGCGGACCTTGTGAGCGAGGGCCTGACGGAAGGACTCTCGGTAGGGACGATTCTCAAGGACGGTTTAATCGCGGGGATGTCGGTCATCGGCGCGCTGTTCAAGAACAATGAGATTTACGTGCCGGAAGTTTTGATCGCTGCCAGGGCGATGAAATCCGGGATGGCGATTGTCAGGCCGTTACTTGTTGAGAACAAGATCGAGCCTTTGGGCACTATCGTCATCGGGACGGCGAAAGGTGACCTTCACGACATCGGGAAGAATCTGGTGGGCATGATGCTGGAAGGGGCGGGGTTCAACGTGATTGACGCGGGAATTGACGTTTCTCCGGAAAAGTTCATCGAATTGGCGAAGGAGAATAACGCGGACGTAATAGGGATGTCTGCGCTTTTGACGACGACGATGCCTGGCATGCAGACCACCGTCGAGGTGATTAGAGGTTCCGAACTGGCAGATAAGGTCAAGACCATCATCGGGGGAGCGCCTGTTACGCAGAGGTACGCGGACGAGATAGGCGCCGGAGGGTTCGCCCCGGACGCGGCATCGGCCGTGGACAAGATGAAGGAATTGCTGGGAATCGGCTGAGGGGCGGTTTGTTCTCCGCGTCTCGGCGCCTTTGCGTTGAGTGTACGAGAGTCGGAAACGCAGAGACGCAAAAGCGCTGAGATACGTTTATGAATGTTCGTTGAGCATGGGGCCCGCCGAAGGAGCGGATAGGAGGCGACAATGCTTATCATCGGAGAGAGGCTGAACACGTCCCGAAAGGGGCTGCATGAGGCGGTCGAGAAGAGGGACGAGGAGTTCCTCAGGGAGATCGCCCGAAAGCAGGTCAAGAACGGGGCGGCGTATCTGGAAGTGAACTGCGGGACGAGGTTGCGGAACGAGGCCGAAGACCTGCCGTGGCTGGTGAAGCTCGTTCAGGAGACGGTTGACGTGCCCTTGAGCATTGACACGCCAAGAACGGAGGCGGCGGAGGCGGCGCTGAGCGTGCACAAGGGGCGAGCCATCATCAATTCGATCTCAGCGGAGTCGCAGCGCTACGAGAAGGTGCTGCCGCAGGTCAAGAAGTACAAAAGCGGTGTAATTGCGCTGTGCATGGATGACCTGGGCATACCGGAGACGGCAGAACGGAAGTTTGAGGTGGCAAACAACCTTCGGGCAAGGCTGATTTCGGACGGTGTCCCGGAGCAAGATATATATCTCGACCCGTTGGTTCAGACGGTCGGCTCGAATCAGGCGATTGCGATGGCTGTCGTGGACGCCATCCGCGAGATCGCCCGCTCCTTTCCGGAGACCCACATCTCCTGCGGAATCAGCAACATCTCCCACGGGATGCCGAAAAGGAAGGTGCTCAACCGAAATTTCATTGTGATGTGTATCGCGGCGGGTCTGGACACAGCTATCGTGGACCCGAACGACGCGGAGCTGATGCAGAGCATCATCGCCGCGGAGGCGCTGGCGGGGAGGGACGAGTTCTGCACGAGGTACATACAGGCTTATCGGGCGGGCAAGATAGTTTAGCCGAAGGCTCGGCACGGATGGCGGCGCGTCGGGCGCCATTAGTATGACACGAGTGTATTTCCTTTCTTCGGAAATCTTCATTGAAAACCAACAAAGCGACCATAAGACCTTCCGGACGCGAATTTCCGATTGACCCCACCCTGACCCTTCTCGCCAACCTTCAGAAGCAGGAGGTTTTTCTGGAGAGCGTCTGTGGGGGGAAGGGGACGTGCGGCAAATGCCGCGTTCGGTTCATCAAAGGCGCCCCGGCAGCCTCGAAAAGCGGGAGTCGCCACCTGACGGCAAAGGAGATAGAGGAAGGTTGGCGGCTCGCCTGTCAGGTGAAAGTCGGCGGGGAGGTGGAAATCTTCGTACCGCCGTCGAGCGGGGAAGCCCCTGTCAAAATATTGGCGGAGGGTCGTTCGATCGAGAAACAGATTGAGCCCGGGGCGAAGAAGTATTTCCTTCAGTTGCAGCCCCAGAAGCTCGAGAGGCCCGTCGGGGATATTGATCTCATTCTGGAAGAGACGGGGATGGGGGACTTCGGTATTGACCTGCGCGATGTGCATGCCCTGCCGCGTCTGCTCCGCGACGCCGATTACCGGGTGACGGTCACTGTCATCGGCGACGAGATAACCAAGATCGAAGCGGGGGATACCACCCGGAAGAGTTTCGGGCTGGCTATAGATGTCGGGACCTCCACGCTCGTGGTCTCTCTGATTGATTTGCACTCCGGAGAGCAAAAAGCTGTCAGCGTGCGTCTCAACCCACAGAGGGAGTTCGGGGCGGACGTCATCTCCAGAATTCAGTATTGCAGAGAAAAAGAAGGCGGCTTGGTGAAGATGCGGCTTTCGGTAACGAATGGGCTCTCCGAAATGATTGATGAGGCTTGCAGGAAGGGGGGCATCGAGCGGACGGACATCAGCGAGGCGATTGTCGTCGGCAACCCGACAATGCAGCACATCTTCTTAGGTCTCGATCCGTCGTATATCGGGGAACTGCCGTACGCTCCGGCGATTTCCCGGAAGGCTCGATTTCGCCCCACTAAGGGCCTCGGTGTTGACATCGGAACCTATCCGGTTCAGACCCCGCCGAACTTGAGCGGATTCATCGGCAGCGACATCGTGGCAGGAATCATCTCCCAGGGCCTTCTGGAGAGCGAGGAGATTCAGCTTCTGGTTGACTTAGGGACGAACGCGGAGATTGTTCTGGGAAATAAGGAGCGGTTGCTGGTGTGCAACGCGGCGGCGGGGCCGGCATTCGAGGGCGCAAGGATCGCCTGCGGAATGATCGGGCTGCAAGGAGCCATTGACAGGGTTTGGTTTGACGAGGAGGACGTTCGGTTCCATGCCATAGGCGACGCCAGGGCTTCGGGGCTTTGCGGGTCGGGGCTTGTTGGTGCTATCGCGTGCCTCCTCGATCTCGGCATCCTCGACGAAAGCGGGAAGATGGGCGATCCGGAAACCCTCCCGGAAGGTCTGTCCGAAAAGATCAAGAAGAAACTCAGAAAGGAGGGAAGCGAAAAACGGTTCTGGCTTTCCCACACGGTATATATTTCCCAGAAAGATGTTCGGGAGGTTCAGGCGGCGAAGGCAGCGGTCGCAGCGGGAATTGAGATATTAATGAGGAAGATGGGTATCGAGATAGATGATGTCGCCCGGGTGATGATTGCGGGGGCTTTTGGGAGCTATGTGAATGCGGCTTCGGCGACGAGAATTGGGCTTATTCCGAAGGTGCGGCTTGACAGGGTGATGTCCGTGGGGAACTCGGCTCTGGAAGGTGCGAAGATGTACCTTCTGTCCAGTCCGAGCAGGGAAGTCGCGGATCGCATTGGCGACATCGTCGAGCTGCATGAGCTTTCGGTGGACAAGGAGTTCATGGAGGAGTTCATCTCGCAGATGGCGTTCGGGTAGGTCGTAGCCGGAATACCAATGCTTGGCTATTTCGCTGCAAGTCTAAGGAGAGGGGGCTTGAATAATGAAAGTTACGGAGAAAAGTCTGGAAAACTTGAACCGCAAGTACAGGGGGTATCTCAGAGGAAATAGGCTGGGTCAGTTCTTTGAGGAGTTTGAGATAAAGTTTGCGGCGGGGCACTGGTGCGCGGGGGATTTCCTCGATAGGTTTGCGACGTTGGGCTACAACAGCGACGACCCGACGTTCGATTCGGGAATCGTCGCGCAAATCGAGAGGGTGGCGCTGGCGGGGATAGAGGGGATTGAGTTTCACGAGCAGGTTTTCATTGACGAGAAGTACAAGAAGGACCCGGCGAAGGTCGAGATGGTTCGGGAGGCCTTAGAGAAGTACAATGTCACGCCCACGAACATGAACACGAACCTTTTCACGGACCCGAGATGGAAGCTCGGCGGGGTGACGAACGCGAACAGGTCCATCCGGCAGGCGGCTTTGAAGGTGGCGCTCCAGGGGGTGGAAATAGCGAAGGAAGTGGGCTGCAAGAGCGTTGCCCTCTGGCCTGGGTCTGACGGGTGGGACTACAATTTCCAGGTGAATTACGGGGAGATTTTCCGGCGGTTTCTGGACGCCTGCGTGAAGATCAATACGAAGGCGAAGAAGCTGGGCTTGAGGTTTGGAATCGAGGCGAAGCTACACGAGCCTCGGGAAGGAAATATGGTCGTGGCGACGACGCACAAGGCGATGCTCGTCGCGAAATATGTCAACGAGAAGTGCGGCGGGAAGAATATGGGTGTCTGCATTGACTACGGCCACGAGCAGATGTACTGCAACGAGCCAGCGGATAACCTTTATGTGGGGAAGGCTCTTGGCGTGCCGATAGTGAATTTTCACGTGAACAACGCCAAGACGCACTCAAATGACGAGGACCGCGTGACGGGGACGGGAGATAACTGGCGGTTCGTGGATTTTTGCTATGCGGCGGTTGATACGGGCTACGATGGCTGGTTCGGCGAGGATCAGTTCACATATCGGATGGAGCCAATGAAGGCGATGGCGCTCTCAAGGGAGCTTTTCGCGAATCTGATGAAGAAGGCTCTGCTGATTTACGCGAGGAGGGACCGCCTGCGAGAAGCGCAGGCCACCGGCGACGCCGGGAGGACGATTGACGTGGTGAAGGATATTTTGGTTTAGCACGCCGTTTCCGCAGAGACACGAGAAACGTTGAGATGAAGATAGCTCTGGGACAGATCAATACGACGGTTGGAGACATCGGCGGGAACGTGGATAAGATGCTCCAGTACGCCGATAGGGCGCGGGTTGCCGGGGCGGATTTGATTGTGTTTCACGAGCTTTGCATCCCCGGCTATCCGCCGAAGGAGTTGGTGGAGAAAGGGGATTTCGTCTCGGCGAATCTGGAGGCCCTCGACCGGCTCAGGGAAAGATGCCTCGGGATAGGAGTCGTCTGCGGCTACCTCGAGCGAGAGGAACAGAGCGGCGGCGGGCAGATTTACAATACCGCGGCTCTTCTGCAAAATGGCGAGATCGTTCTGCGGCGCCGCAAGAACATCCTGTCGTCTATCACGGGATTCGATGAGCGCACACATTTCAAAGCGGGAAAAGGCCGATCGCTCGGCGAGCTCAAAGGCGTTGCGCTCGGTCTGGTGATTTCCGAGGATGCGTGGACGGACAAGGATTTCTGGGAGAAGGATCGGAAACGGAGAGTGCTGCCGGGGCGTCTGGTGAGAAGCGGCGCGAGGTTGCTGATAGTCATCAGCTCGTCCCCTTTCTGGCCGGGGAAAAGCAGGGAAAGAGAAAAGGCGGCGAGAGCGGTCGCTTTGCGATATGGCGTTCCCGTGGTTTACGTCAACCAGGTCGGCGGGAACGATTCGCTCATCTTCGACGGGGGGAGCTTTGCAGTCGCGGCGGATGGGAGGAGCGTTGCAAGGGCGAAGCAGTTCGAGGAAGACCTTGTCGTGGCCGATCTGGAAGCGGCTGGACAGGATGCAGCCGCCCAAAATGACGAGGTTGAAGATATACGCCGGGCGCTGATTCTGGGCCTGCGCGATTTCGCTCGCAAGTGCGGTTTCGAGAAAGCTGTGCTGGGGTTGAGCGGTGGAATTGACTCGGCGGCTACGGCGTGCATTGCGGTGGAGGCTCTGGGAAAGGAAAACGTGCTGGCTCTGTTGATGCCTTCGATGTACTCCTCGCCGGGCAGCCTGGGCGATGGTGAGCTTGTCGCCGAGAGGCTTGGTGTCGAGCATCGCACGGTTTTCATCGAGCCGATTTATCGTGCCTATGTCGAGGCTCTTCGTGAAGAGTTCAAGGGGCTGCCGGAGGACGTCACGGAGGAGAACGTTCAGGCGAGGATCAGGGGGAATCTCCTGATGGCGTTCTCCAACAAGTTCGGACATCTGGTTCTGGCGACGGGAAACCGCTCGGAAGCGACGACCGGATATTGCACGCTTTACGGGGACGCGGCGGGAGGACTGGCGGTGATCGCCGACGTTCCGAAGATGATGGTTTATCGCATCGCGGAGACATTCAACCATGAGCGAGAGATCATTCCCCCCGCCGTTTTCGAGAAGGCCCCCTCTGCGGAGCTGAAGCCGGAGCAAAAGGATGCAGACACCCTCCCACCTTACTCTGTCCTTGACCCTATCCTCGCGGCGCTGTTGGACGAAGGGAAAACGCCGGATGAAATCGCGGCGATGGGATACGACCGGGAGATTGTCCTGGACGTCATTCACAGGATTTATCGTAGCGAGCACAAACGGAGACAATCGCCGCCGGCTCTTTTCGTCAGCAAAAGCGCCCTCGTTCCGGGCAGAGCCAGGCCGATTGCCATGGCCATCAAAGATATTGTCTGACCGGCCAAGCGGGACGAGGGGACAGAAGGTGTGGGATCAAACGCTTTGCATAAGAGAGAAGTGGCGATGTGCTGCCAACGGGAGCCGTCCTGAGGTGTCGGGTGTGTTTCGTATTGTCATGGCCCTGCCGTGAGATGGGCACGTCTAACATAATACATACACCACGCGGAGGCTGGGAGATGCATCGGCCTACCGGACTGGAGCCGCGGTACGTTAATAGGCGCGTCACGCTGCCCTACGGGTTGACCGTGCCGGAGCTTGAGAAGGCAGTGTCCGAAACGTATCGCCTGTTTCATGGTATGAATGAGTACCTCCTTGAAAACGGGTTCCGTCCTTTGGAAGAACTATTACTTCGTAACTCGCTGTCGGGTATCATCTCGGAGGTGTTGGTCGAGAACATCGCAAGGGTGTCAGCGACCTTGGAGGCGAATCTTAAGGTGGGAGGATATCCTGATTTGCTTCCCAAGGCTCACTACCCATCGGACCTCGTGCTGAAGGGCGAGGAGGGGATTGAAGTCAAATGCTCAATCCAAAAGGGCGGCTGGCAGGGTCATAATCCCGAGGAATGCTGGGTTATGATCTTCCGGTATGCCATTGGCGAGCCAGGCACTGGGGAGACGATGGCACTGACGTTCGTCGAGATCCTCTGCGCCAAGCTGCTGAAGTCTGACTGGTCGTTCTCCGGCCGGCGCGGGTCGTCCCGCCGAACTCCGACGGCATCAATCACGCGTTCCGGCGTCGAGAAGCTTCGCAGTAACTTTTTGTACAGGGTGCCTGGCGTCGGCGTGGGCAAACACCGCACAATCCTTGCGGAGAGTACGCTATAAGGGGACATTGGGTTTAGACGCGGAAGAGGATTTGCTGGTCTTCTCGCCCCTCAAAAGTTCTTGTCATCACGCCATTGCCGTTCGGGAGGAGCGACGCGAGACGAGGAATTCCATCAACTGCCATCTTGAAGTATTCGGGGTCAGACTCGATTCCTATGCTCTGGTAGCCCAGCGCGCAGGCTGCGGCGATGGTGGAACCGGCTCCCATGAAGGGATCCAGGAGGATGCCCTCTCCCAATGGGAGTGCGGCGCGGACAACCTGGCGCATGAAAGCCTGAGGCTTAAGAGAAGGGTGCGGTGCGATATCTCGCTCCCTCGTGCGGGTGGGCGCGCTCTTGATGACATCGGAAAAAGGCTTTTCTTCGGAGACGCGCCTGAGTCCTCCTGTTTTCCACTTCCTCAGATTGTCCTGGACGCGTCCCTCGCAAGGCTTTCTGAAAAGTCCCCAGGGCTCCCAGCACGAGCGCGGCATCACGGTGACATCATGAAACTCCTTATGGGCATTTTTTGGCCTGTCGCCTCCTCGTAGGGTTTGCACCAGGCGGATGATCTCGCCGCGTTTCTCGAAGCCAGCCTCGATCAGAGCCCAATAGAGCAACTGTGAGACGAGCGGGTTCGTTGCTATAAAAATGTGGCCGCCAGGCACAAGCACTCTGAAAAGGAGAGTGGCCCATCGAAGGAAAAAGTTCCTGAGTTTTAGCTTATCATGGTCCGTGAGGACCGTGAAACGTGGCACAGGTAGCCTGATGCATCCATCCAAGGTTGGAGGTATGCGCCATACTCCACCCCGCCCACGCCGCAGCTTGCTCTTTTCCCTTTCTGTGTATTCTTTTAGCCCGTAGGGCGGGTCCGTGACAACCGCGTGAATGCTGTTGGCTGCTCGACGGTCCAACCATTCGAAACAGTCCCCTCCGATAAGTTCGTAGAGGTTTTTCCGCTGCGCTCCCACAGGCGGGGCCTTAGGACTTGGGGTCGCCAGACGCGGCATTGTTTTGCTTCTTCGCGCGCCTTGGGGCTGGCGTCCGTATGGCGTGAACGTCTCCCGTAGCATCGCCGGCGCCTCCTCTGGGTGAAAGTAGAGGATTTGCTTGACATCCTCGGGGATGTAACCGGCAAGCACATACAGGGGCGCTGCATCGGCCTTTACCGCCTTGGCTATCCGCTCAATCATTCGCGCAGAGGGCTTGGCCCTTCCGCATTCCAGTCGGGATAGGTATCCTTTCGTAACCTTGACCCTGCCAGCAAGCGCGTTCAGGGACAGGCCGGAGTCCAGTCTTAGTTTGCGCAGACGATGGCCCAGTTCGTCCGTATCAAAAGCTTGCAACGGCTTTCGTTTTGTGTCATGCTTTTTCATAATTGCAAAAATACCTCTGTTTACCATTTCGGTCAACCCTTTTTCACGGTTTTTCCGGTAAGCCAGTTGGCAAGGCGTGAGCGGCCTGTTTCCCCTTGCCTTATTGAGAACCTTTCAGAGTCCTGGTAATGCCGGGCGCCATCGTGGAGGGCTGGGGAAATGCCCATCGCGTTCGCGATCGTGGCAACGGAGCTCCGGCCTGCGAACGTCCTCCCGACATCAGGGGGCGCGTTGCGCATCGCAGGCCCCGCGACGCACTCCAGCGGGCCCGATAGACAGAGCTGCCAAGGAGAACGATGTGGGCGAAGCGAAATGGTTTTTCGAGGAAGTAGGAGATGTGGTGAAAGCAATTCTGCTCAAGGTACCTGTTTTGATATTCGCTGTGGCTATGACACAATGCGAAAGCGGGGGCGAGGTTCAATGGCTGACGTGGGATGATAGCGCGGAGGGAACGCCGGCGGAGGTGAATGTGATCGAATCGGATGCCGACGGCACGACGTTGGAGGTGCTCATCCACGGCTTTTTTGTGGAGCAAATGCAGAGGGAGACAAGCCTCGGGACGATGGATTTCAGCCGGATAATCCTGCCTCGTGATTCGAGCTCCAGTTGTGGCGCCACGACGAGCGCGGGAAGTGCGGAGCTCCCCGTGATACGGCGATATATTGCCGTGCTTTCGGATGCCGAGGAGGCGGAGATAAGCGGCCCCGCCGCATACGAAATTGACGAAGCATCCGTGACCTCTCTGGAGCAGGTTACGGTGTATCCTTTCCAGGGTTTCCATTCAGATGAATATCCGCAGGTTGGTTTCAATCTCGACGAGAAGTTTTACGAATCGAGAATCCCCTTTCCGCTACGCTACGATAAGCCCCCCCACTTGGGTTTCGAGGTGGAGGCTTTTCACAACCTCAGGGTAGCGAGGGTGGAGATGTATCCCTTCGTGTACATTCCGGCGGATCGCGTGCTTCAAGTTTACAGACGCTACACGGTGAGGATTGAACATTCGGGACAGGGGCATCCGGAGCCGCTTTCCAGCAGCGAGATGTACGAGAGGATGTACAGCGGGCTTGTGGCGAACTACCAGCAGATAAGGCCGCTTCTCCCGCCCGCTCGACAGGGATTGTGCGGCAGCTACCTCATCATCATCCCGGAGAAGTACTACGCGAACGTCATGCCGCTGGCATCGTGGAAACGCGCGAAAGGGCTGAGCGTTGCGGTTCAGACGATTCCATCACAAATTGACAACACGGCTGACGACATCAAAAGCGCGATAGCCAGCTTCTACGAAGAACATCCCGGCGATGACGTCTATGTCTTGCTGGTGGGTGACGTGGAGGATGTAGCTTCGCCGAGGTGTGAGGCTTATGAATGGAACGAGCTGAAGGAGGATTCCTGTTCGGACACACAATACGCGAGGGTCACCGGCGACGATTTGCTGCCGGACCTGTTTCTGGGACGTCTTCCCGCAGGCGATGCGGCGACCGTGGACAATGCTGTAAAGAAGATACTGGACTACGAGAAGATGCCCGGGGGCGGGGATAAAACGTGGCTGGGCAAGGCGCTTCTGGTCGCGCACAAGCAGGATTATCCGGGCGGATACACCGCTTGCAAAGAGCGCGTCAGGTCCTATTCCTATTCGTTTGCGGCTCCGGCTTTTGATACAGCATACGGAGGGGAAGAGGTCGGCAACCCGGAACTCAGGAACGCACTGGAGGATGGCAGGGGGATTGTGAACTATCGCGGGCACGGCGGCTGCGATTGCTGGTGGACGTGGGGCGTAAGGGGACAAAGCTGGTACATCAATCCCGATGTCGCCACGCTCGCGAACGGCGAGAAAACACCGATTATTTTCAGCATATCTTCCCTCAACAATCGCATCAGTGGGAGCAACTGCATCGGAGAGGCGTTTGTGAATTTGCCGCAGGGGGGAGCAGTGGCGTACTACGGGGCATCGGCGGATTCGGGGTCGGCGGCGAACAATTATCTCGACAGGAACCTCTTCAGAGCTGCTTTTGACGAAGGAGTTCATATCCTCGGAGCGGTTGTGAACTGGGCGCAGGTCAAAACGATGGAAGAACTTTCAAGGAGCGGCGCCTATTCATCCGGATATAACGCCAACATCTATCTTCTTCTCGGCGACCCGGAGATGTCCATCAGGACGCGAGAACCACAGGTTTTTGGGTCTGTGGAGTATCCTAAATGGGTCGAAGCGGGCGAGCAGCTCCTGGAGGTGATGGTGAGGGACGCTGACGGCGGGCCGGTTGCCGGGGCGCTCGTGATTCTCAGAAAATACAAGGGCAGTTCTGCTTCTCCGGATGTGGAGGTGAACGGATATACGCGGAGCGACGGCAAGGCGAGTTTCACCATCTCGCCAGCGACGCCGGGCGGGCTTTTCGTGACGGTGTTGAAGCAGGATTACGTTCCGTATGATGGCGACGGGTCGTTTCGGGTGATCCACACCGAGCGAGACGCCGATACCGGCAGTTTCTCCTTTAGCTGGCCGATCGAGCCGGGGAGGAATTATGCGGTGTACGTTTCCGACAAGCTCTTGCCGGAGCCGAACTGGGAATTGACCGGAATCAGCCCGGGGAAAGAGGGATTGACGATGACCTTGACGGATACCACTGCCGGGCTTGCTCGCTCCCGCTTTTACAAGGTGGAGGTTCGGTGAGGGGCGGTAACAGGAGGCGGTTTCGGTGCCGCGGTGTGCAAGCGCGCGAAGCGAATGTTCTGACAGGATAACGGGATAGACACGATTAGGAACACTCAGAGAGGAGGTCAAATGAGAACAACGGCAATGGGTATTCTACTCACGGCGCTCGTGTGGTCGGCGGCTCAGGGCAGCACCGGCGATGTTGCGAAACTTAGCCAGGTTCGGTGGGATTTCGAGACCGGCGACCTTCAGGGATGGACTCAAACCGGTAACCTCGCCAAACAGCCCACCAGCAAGAGCGACGACCGACACTCGGGAAACTACAATAAGCAGGGAAAATACTTCATCGGCACGGGCGAGTTGACGGCTCCCGGGACGGATTATGACGACGATTTGACCGGGGAGTTGAGGTCGCCGGCGTTCGTGATTGATGTGCCGGCGATGTCGTTGCTGGTTGGAGGCGGGGGCGGGCAGAAGCTGTACGTGGCTCTGTACGACGCCGCGTCGGGAAAACAGCTCATGCTCGCCCGCGGTCGGAACGCGGAAGGGATGAGGCGCATGATATGGGATTTGAGCGGGCTGCAAGGGCGAAAAGCCTACTTGAAAATCGTGGATGCCGCGAAAGGGGCTTGGGGGCATATCAATGTGGACGATATTCATGCTCTCACGAAAGACGAAATTGACGCGATGCGGCGGGCTGAGCGGGAGAAGAAAGAAGCCGCAAGGCAAAAAGTTGCCCGCCTGCTGAGTAACGTTTTCAAGGCGGAGAGAAGGGTCTATTCGGGAAAGGAGCTTGCCTCCCTGGGCATGCCGTTGGGGCCGATTGGCGGCGGCTCGGTCTATCTGCGGGGGACGGGAGAGCTGTACCGTTGGGAGCTTTTCAACAACATGAATTCCTCGGCGTATATCCCCGACCAGTTCTTCGCCATCCGCGCCAAGCCTGCCGGGGGCGATGCCGTCACGCGAGTTCTGCGTTACTATGACGGGAAGGAGCCGGGGGTGAAAGATATTCGGTTCGTGGGGGAATTCCCAATCGCCTACCTCGACTACGTTGAGCCGGCATTACCCGTGAAGGTTTCGATGGCGTGCTTTTCGCCTTTCATACCGGCGAATGCGAAGGATTCCGCCCTTCCCCTGATCTTGTTCGCGTTTGAAGTGAGCAATGAGTCGAAAAAGGACGTCGAGGTTTCCCTGGTGGGCACTCTGCAAAACGCGGTGGATTATGACGGTAAAGCGAAGTACCAGGGCGTTTCGTGGGAAGGGTATGGAGGAAACGCGAATTACGTTTTCCGCGCCGGGGACGCTGGGTCTCTGGTCTTCATGACGAGGGAGGGCTCCGAGGGCGGTATGGGCCTGGGGATAGGGGGCGGGAAAGTCGTCGCGAACGGCCAATGGGTGGATGGTAAATCTTTCCTGGACAACTTTTCTCGGACCGGTTCCCCCGGCACGGCTGCCGAAGGACCCAGCGAAAAGGGAAAGACCTGGAATGCGGCACTTGCGTCCACGTTCGATCTCGCCGCCGGCGAGAAGAAGGAGATCGGTTTTGTCGTCCTGTGGTACTTTCCGGGGCGACTCGGGGTGGGAAATATGTACGAGAATTGGTTTCCGAGCTTCGTGGAGCTGGCGAGCTACCTGGCGGAATACGAGCGGCTGGTTGAGGGGACCGTTCTGTTCCACGACACGCTTTTCGACACGACTCTTCCTTACTACGTTGTGGAGAGGATGAGCAGCCAGATGTCCACGCCCTGCACGCAGTTGTGCATGTGGCTGAAGGACAACAGCTTCTTCGGGTGGGAAGGGCTTCACGCGGACGGCACCGGCTGGTGCCCCATGAACTGTAATCACGTTTGGAACTACGAGCAGACGCTCGCGAGGCTTTTCCCCGAGGTTGAGAAACGGATGCGGGTGATTGATCTCGAGCATCAGATGGAGGGGAACGGCGCGGTGCATCACCGAGTTGCATTTCCATTGCAGGGGAAAGTGACCGGGCCTGGCGCGGTCTGCGACGGGCAAGCCAGCACTGTCTCGAAAACCTATCGCGACCATCTCATGTCGGCTGACACCTCGTTCCTGAAAAGGATGTGGCCGAAGGCGAAAAAGGCGATGGAGTTCATGATTCGCAACTGGGACGGTCCCGACGAGGATGGCGTGATGCGGGGAAAGCAGTTCAACACCTATGACACCTCCATCTCCGGCCCGAACACTTTTACAGGCACGCAGTATCTGGCGGCTCTCCGCGCCGCCGAAGAGATGGCCAGGGAAATGGGAGACGTTCGCGCTGCGAGGCGCTATCGGGCGATCTTTGAGAAGGGGAGCAACTGGCTCAACAGAAACCTGTTCAACGGCGAGTATTTCGTGCAGGAGTGGCCGCAGGCCCAGCCGGACCACGACTACGGTTTAGGGTGCCACGCCGACCAGTTGATGGGGCAGTGGTGGGCGAATCACTCGAACCTCGGCTATTTGTTGCCGAAGGATCGGGTGAAGTCGGCGCTCCGCTCAATTTTCAAGTACGATTTCATCCCCGATTTTTCCGTGTTCGATTACTCGCTCGGGCATCGGGTCTTCGTTTGGGGCCATGACGCGGGATTGATCTGCTGCACCTGGCCGAAGGGAGGCAAGCCGAGTACCATCATCCTTTACGCAGAGGAAGTGTGGACGGGGATTGAGTACGAGGTCGCAGCTTTGATGATTCAGGAAGGCTTGATTGACGAGGCGCTGGCTATCGTTCGGACCGTTCACGACCGCTATACAAACGGGCGAAATCCCTGGAGCGAAATCGAGTGCGGCGACCATTACACGAGAGCAATGAGCAGTTGGTCGGTCCTGCTGGCGGCTCAGGGCTTTCGCTATCACGGCCCGAAGGGAATCCTCGGTTTCGCCCCGAAACTCCAGCAAAACGATTTCAAAAGCTTCTTCTCCACGGCGGAAGGGTGGGGCAGCTTTTCGCAGAAGAGAAAGCCTAACTCGCAAACGAATTTCGTTGAGTTGAAGTATGGCACGCTGAACCTGAGGCAGCTTGAGCTCGGCGCGCCTTCGCCGCGCCTGAGACAGGTGAAGCTGGAGCTCAACGGCGAGGCTTTTCGGGCCCAACAGAAGCTCGTCGCAGACAACTTGGTCATAACCTTCTCCCGCCCGCTGAGCCTGAAGGAGGGCGATTCGATAAAAGTGGTGACGAGCTGGTAGAGTGACGACGGGAAACTCATAGAGCGGCATGGGTTGGGGGCGAGGAAGATGCGAAGAAGAATAGCAGTTTTGACAAAATTCAATTCGCCGCTGGAGATAAGGGAAGAGGAAATTCCGCCGCTGGAGGAAGGTGAGGTGTTGGTGGAGCTTGCGGCATCGGGGGTGTGCGGCTCGGACGTTCACATGTGGAAGGGGAAGGACCCGCGGACGCCTTTACCGCTCGTTCTCGGACACGAGGGAGTGGGCACAGTCGTGGACATGCGAGGCGACAAGAGAGACATCTTCGGCAAAAAAATCTCTGAAGGGAATTCTATCATCTGGGACCGTGGCGTTACCTGCAACCGCTGTTACTTCTGCGCGGTTCTGAAGCAACCATCCCTTTGCCCGAATCGGCAGGTTTACGGGATTGTGAGAAACGGCTGCTATGCGACGCATCTGACGCTCCTGCCGGAGACCAAGCTGCTTCGGCTCAAAGGCGAATTGATGGCGGGACAGGCGAGAGACAAGGAGGATAAAACCGACCCGGCGATTCTGGTGGCGGCATCGTGCTCAGGGGCGACAGCCGCTCATGCTGTTGAACTCCTTCCCATCCGGCCGGGTGATGTCGTGGTCATCCAGGGGCCGGGGCCGTTGGGGTTGTTCTGCCTGGCATTTGCTTTTGCGAAAGGAGCAAGTGAGGCGGTCATCTTCGGCACTCGCGCCGATGCCTCGCGGCTTGAGCTATCGAGACAATTCGGGCCGGTGAAGACGTACGTCGTGGAGGATTCCTCGACTGAGGCGAGACGGACAGAAGTCATGGATTTGACAAAAGGAATCGGCCCAAGCGTGGTGATAGATTGCACCGGCACACCCGCTTCGCTCAACGAGGGTCTGCGTCTGACAGCCCCCGGGGGAACGTACGCGCTCCCTGGAATCGCTACGCCGGTCGGGGAGGCGCCGGTCAGCGTCTATGAGGATGTGGCGAGGAAGAACGTTCGCATCCAGGGGGTTTGGGTGAGCGATACGTCTCACCTCTATCAGGCGGTGCGGCTTATTCTAAGCGGGCGATTTCCGCTGCACAAGCTGGTGACGCACCGTTTTGCGTTGGAGAGTGTGATGGATGCTCTGAAAGTGGTGGACAGCAAGGAGGCGATAAAGGTGGTCCTTTTGCCCGGCGGCGATTGAGAGGGAGCCTCCGCGCGTTTGCATCTCTGCGTTTGATATTGTTACTTGGTCAACGCAGAGGCGCCGAGACGCAGAGGAGTTCGCACCGCCGAGGCGCGGAGGAGCTGATGGTCTGAAGCGAGGGTTCCGATTGCGAAAAATGAAAGTAGAGAAGTGTGATGTTCTGATAATAGGCGCAGGTGGGGCCGGGTTGCGGGCGGCCATCGAGGCGGATTCCTGCGGGGCGAACGTGATTCTGATGACGAAGGGCAAGCTCGGCGAGAGCGGCGTGACCGCTACGGCGTGCTCCGACAGGATGGCTTTTCACGCGACTCTCCCCCATACGGAGCCCGGCGGGCCGGATGGGTGGCGCTATCATGCGGACGACATCTATGGCATCGGCGGCTACGTCTCCGATTACGATCTCGCGGAGGTTCTTGCCCGGAACAGCGCCGATGCGTTCTATTTTCTTGACTCGCTTGGCGTGCCTTTCGTGAAGAAAGAAGGGAAGCCGGACCAATTCGTGACCGACGGCTCGAAGTATGCGCGAGCGTGCTACACCGGTCCCCGGACCGCAAATGAGATAGAAGCAGCACTGGTTCGCCGACTTAGTCAGACGGCGGTGCGCGTTCTTGGGGACGCGATGGTAGCGGAGCTTATTCTGGACGAGGAGAGGAAAGCGGTCGTCGGAGTTCTTTGCTTGGACACAGAATCGGGGGAGTTCTTCGCCGTGGAGGCTCGCTCGACGATACTGGCGACGGGCGGGGCGGGTTCGGCTTTCAAGGCGAACGTCTATCCGGAAGGGATGATGGGCGACGGCTACTCCCTCGCATATCGAGCCGGAGCGGAACTGGTGAACCTGGAGTTCATTCAGATAGGTCTTTCGTCGGTGAAAACTAAGCTCGCGTGCTCGGGAAGTCTGATGCGCGCCGTGCCGAGGTTCGTGGACGAGAAAGGGGAGGAGTTTCTCGCAAGGCACTTTCCCTCCGGGACAAGCCCGCTTGAGATTCATTCGACGGTATTTCGGAAAGGAGCGAGCTGGCCGGTCTCCCAGAGGGAGCCGTCGCGGGTCATTGACATCGCAGTTTCGCGGGAGATAGCTTGCGGCAAACGTGTTTTCCTCGATTACAGCTTCAACCCCAGCGGGTTTGACTTCGATTCGCTTCCGGACGACGTCAAGAAACGGTACGAAATGGAGAAGAAAACGCCCGTTGCGGAGGAGCTCAGTAGGAAGTCGCCTTTTGAGAGGCTTCGGGAGATAAACCCGGATGCGATTGCGTGGCTGAAGGAGCACGGCGTGGACCTTGAAGCGGGGGACTTGCTTGAAATTGCGTCGGCGGCTCAGCATTTTCAGGGAGGAGTGAAGATTAACCGGCTCGCGGAAACGAGTGTCCGGAATCTCTATGCGGCGGGCGAGTGCGCCGGCGGCCAGCACGGGGCGAACCGGCCGGGGGGAAACGCGCTTCTCGACTGCCAGGTCTTCGGCAGAATCGCGGGGGAGAACGCTGCCGTGAGGGCGATAGCGAGCGTGGGGCAAGAGCTAACCGAGCGAATGAGCGAGGAATGCCGCAAATCGCTGGAGGAAAGGATGCAGAAACCGCCAGCGCAGCCGGCATCACGTGTTCGGGAAACGGTGCAAAACCTGCTTTCCTCTTCGGCTGGCGTTATCCGAACGGAGGAGGGCTTGAGCCGGGCGCTTGCCGAGGTAGAAGAGCTGTCCCTCGGGGGATTGAAAGCCGACGAAAACGGGCTGGTTTTTGCTGTGGAAACGCTTGCAGTGCTGGACACGGCGAGGATGGTCATGGGGGCTGCTCTCCGGCGCAAGGAGAGTCGCGGGCCGCACCTGTTCTTCGCCTCGGCGGATTCACACGAGCCGCAGGGGATTGACGAGGAAAACTGGCGCCTGTACATCGTCATTTGCCAGCGGAATGGGGAGATTGCTTTCGAGAAAAGGCGGCCGGTTCCGAGGCCGGATGCGTGAGCTTCCGAGAGAGCTTATGGCGACCGCGTATGTTACTCGACGGTAACGCTCTTGGCGAGGTTGCGAGGCTTATCCACATCGCACCCTCTTCTGACGGCGATATAATACGCCAGAAGCTGTAGCGGAATGACCGTGAGCATCGGATAGAAGCGGTCGCAGCACGGCGGCACATACATGGCGTCGTCCACGTATTGTGTGATTTCCTCATCCCCTTCTGTGGCGACGGCGATTACCCTGCCTTTTCTGGCTCTGACCTCACAGATGTTGCTGACCATCTTTCGATAGACAGAATCCCGCGTGGCAATGCACACGGTGGGCGTCTCTTCGTCCACGAGGGCGATGGGGCCGTGCTTAAATTCCCCCGCGGGATAGCCGGTGGCATGAACGTACGATATTTCCTTCAGCTTGAGAGCCCCTTCGAGCGCGACGGGGTAGTTGTATCCTCGGCCGAGGAACATAAAATTCTGAACGTGGGCGTACTTGTCGGCAAGCGCCTCGATCTCGGCAGCGCGCGAGAGGATGGTTCTCATCTTGTCAGGAATGGCCCGCAGTTCCTCAGTCATCTCCTCTCGGAGGTCATCGCCGATGGTCCACTTGACGGCGCCGAGGTAGATGGTCAGGAGCGCAAGTGCCATCAGTTGAGCGGTAAACGCTTTTGTGGAGGCGACGCCGATCTCCGGCCCCGCGTGAATGTAGATGACGCCGTCGGATTCGCGCGCGATGGAGCTACCCATGACGTTGCAGATGGAGAGAATCTTGAGGAACTTGCTCTTCGCTTTCCGAAGACTCTCCAGGGTGTCGGCGGTCTCGCCGGACTGGGAGATGGCGATGATAAGGGTGTCGCCGCCCATGACCGGGTTTCTATATCGGAACTCGGAGGAGATGTCGGCTTCGGTATGGATCCGGACGTGTTCTTCGAGAAGGAGCTTCCCTATAAGGCCCGCGTGCCATGATGTGCCGCAAGCCTGAATTATGACTCTCCCGACGTTAGCGAGCTGCTCCTTGTTCAACCCGATCTTTTCGAAGGCGATGCCGCCATCGGGTCTCATGCCCCTTTTCAAGGCAGTTTCGAGGACAGACGGCTGCTCGTAAATCTCCTTGAGCATGTAGTAATCGTACTCTCCTTTGTCGAGCAGCTCCGCTTCCCATTCGACCTTCTCGGTTTCGGGCGCGACCTCTTCACCCTGGAAGGTCCACACTTTCACGGAGTCCTGGGTGATGTTTGCGACCTGCCCGTCCTTGAGAAAGATGACGTTTTTGGTATGAGGAAGAATGGCGGGGATGTCCGAAGCGATGAAGTTTTCTCCTTTCCCCGCGCCAATGACAAGAGGTGAGCCTTGCTTGGCCACGACTACGGTGTCCGGAGAAGCTTCGGCAATGACTGCGATGGCATAGGACCCTTCCACTTCCTTCAACGCCTTCACCACAGCCTCCTTCAAATCCCCCGCGAAGTGCTTCTCGATGAGGTGCGGGATAACTTCAGTATCGGTGTCCGACGCAAACACGTGCCCTTCTTTTTGGAGCCGACTTCTTATCTCGGAGTAATTCTCGATGATGCCGTTGTGAACGACGGCGATGGTGGACTTGCAGTCGCTGTGGGGATGGGCGTTTTGCTCGGTGGGGTCTCCGTGGGTCGCCCAGCGGGTGTGTCCGATCCCGATGTTGCCGCCGAGCGGATTCAATCGAAGGCTCTCATTCAGTACGCGGAGTTTGCCCTCTTTTTTTCTGACGAGCAGCTCGCCGTCGAGAATGCTGGCGACGCCCGCAGAGTCGTAGCCGCGATACTCAAGTCTCTCCAACCCGACGAGAAGGACTGAATCAATGTCCTTGCTGCCAACGTAGCCCACGATTCCGCACATTTAAGAACCCTCCGTGCTGTAAAGGATGTTTGCCTCTTTCACTTGATAGCCGGAGATAAACGCGGCTGGACCACCGCCGAGTCCGAATCGGTTGAATGTGGTCGCATCAGCCGCCTTCCCGGGCTTGCCGATATCTGTCGGCTTTGACTTATCGCACCGATTTCGTTGAGCGCCGCAGTTCACACCAATGTCTCAACCAACACACTCGCCAGCTTGTCCGGATGATGCCGAATAAGGTCCTGCTTCTCCCAGAGGATTCGTTTCCCTTCGATGTCTTCCATCACGTCTCGGTAGAGTGGCGTGACGCGACCGGAATAACCTTCCGGTTGGACGAACCCCGCTCCGTCTTCCTCGTAGCGCCTCAAAATGGCATCGGGCGGCCGGCTGTTGTTGATGATCACGTAGTCGAGGATTCCCGGTCCGAGATACTTCTCGACTGCCGCCACATGTTTGGCGGCGTCGAATCCGTCAGTCTGACCGGGCTGCGTGACGATATTGCAGACATAAACTTTCTTAGCTGTGGATTCTCTCACGGCTCGAGCGATTCCGTGGATGAGAAGATTCGATACGATGCTGGTGTAAAGGCTTCCGGGGCCCAGAACAACGAGGTCGGCAGCGAGGACTTGATCAACGGCTTCTCCAAGGGCTTCGGCGTCAGGGGGCTTGAGGAACACCTGTTCGATTTCCGCTTTTCCGGGCTTTCTGACGTTGTACTCCTCCTCGAGGACCGTGCCATCTCGAAGGCGGGCGCAAATATGGGTGTCGCGGAGCGTGGAGGGGAAGACGCTTCCGGAAATCGCCAGAATGTTACTTGTTTCCTTGACGGCTTGCTCGAAGCTCCCGGTGACCTTGGCCATGGCGGCGATGAGAAGGTTTCCGAAGCTCATGCCGCTCAGTGGGCCGGCGTCGAAACGATAATTGAAGAGGCTGTGAAGCAGTTTTTCCGATTCGGAAAGGGCTATCAGACAGTTGCGGATGTCCCCCGGAGGGAGCACGCCGAGGTCTCTCCTGAGCTGTCCGGAGCTTCGCCCGGAATCGGTCACGGTGACGATTGCCGCGAGGTCGCGGGAGTATTTTTTCATCCCCTCCAGAACGACGGGTAAGCCTGTTCCGCCTCCGATGACCACTACTTTCAGGCTGCTCTTTTTCCCTTTCAGCTTCATGGCCTGGAGGACGGTCAGCAGTTCGGAGATGGCGCCGACCTTGAAATCCGGTCTTTCGGCCTCGCTTGAAGGAACAAGGCCCTTGAATCGCCCGTGTATCATCTGGACTGTATTCATCCCCAAGGAATTGCATATTCTGATTTCGGAGTGGATACGGTCGCCCACCGAAAGCATCTCTTCCGCTGGGAGCCCGGAACCCTCCATCAGGTCAATATAGCACTCCTCCTTGGTGACGCCCCTGTCGTCATCATTGATGATGATGCGGTCGAAAGAGTTTCTCAGGCCGAGGAGTCGTATTTTCTTGTCCTGCCTGGCATAGACCCCGCTGGTGACGAGGAAAAGCTTTATCCCCATTGAGCGGAGTTTGCTAAGAGTCGGTATGACATCCGGGAAGAGACGGATTTCCCCGACCTCGTCCTCGTTGTAGGCGCGCATGAGGTCGTGAACGAAGTCGCTGTCTCGCCCGTAGATTTCCGCGATTCGCGCGAAGGCTTTGAAGCGCGGGCCGTGCTCCTCCATCAGTTTAATTTGCAACTGGTAGGCCTCTTCCTCCGTGAGAGGGAGGCCCGCTCCCACGATAGCCCTCGCTGCCCTACGATGGGCGGTTTCACGAAGATGGTCTGTGCAGTCGTAGAGTGTGTCGTCGAGGTCAAAAACGATCCCGCTGATTTCACCCATTTTGCCCTCCTTCCTCTATTCCCCACTGCCGGTCGCGGACGATTACCGCGGTGTCCCGCCGCTCTTTCTCCCTCGTTGGCGATTGGCGAGGAGAAGCACGACTTTGATGAGCGAATCGCGGCTCGCCACCACTATGTCCTCGTGAAAGCCGGAGGTCGTCAGAAGCTCACCGTCATCTGTGGCGTAGGTGATATAGACTTGTATTTTGGCCCCGGCCCCGACGTTCCATTTTTTCGGGAGGCCCACTTCATAGTTCACCAGCCGGAAGTTTGTAGGGAGGCCGGCTTTCCGGAAAACCTCCTTCATCGCTTTGAAGCTTATGGCAACGGGGCCGTTTTCGTCGTCCTCGAAGACCTTGTATTCTTCCCCATTGAGCCTGATCTTGAGGATGCAGGAGTTATCGTGCTCGATATTCCCCTCGTATTTCGCGTAATGGGAGGTTACGTCACACCTCTGCACGTCAACGTCCGTTCTTATCTCTCCGAAGTGCCTGAGCACCAGAAGCTCGTGCTCGTTCTCAAGGAGGCTGAGGTTGAAGCCTTCGGCGCATTTTCTATGAATTTCCTCGAGCATGGTTTGGAGGCGAGGATCGTTCTTATCGGCCTGGTAGCCAAACGACCTTGCCACCGCCATGGCGCTGGCTTTGCCGGAGTTGGTTGACAGGACAATCCTGGTTTTGTTGCCGACCGCGGAAGGCTCAATGTGCTGGTAGCTGGCGCCTTTCAAGACCGCGTCCACGTGCACGCCGCCGTCGTGGGCAAACGCCTTTTCACCGCAGAAAGGCTGGTCTTCTCTCGGCCTCAATCCCGCTAAACGATACACCTTCTCGCTCAGTGCCGTGAGCTTCTCCAGCCGAATCGCCTTCGGCAACTGATACGATGTTTTGAGCGAGAGGATGGAAATAATTGTGTTGAGGTTGGCGTTGCCGACCCTTTCCCCAAAACCGTTAACCGTCCCCTGGACGTGGGTGCAGCCGGCTCTTACAGCCTCAATGGTGCTTGCGACCCCCAAACCGCTGTCATTATGAGCGTGGATGCCCAGCGTTACTTCTCGCTCCTTTGCGGCTTTGATTACATCTTCGTCGGACTCCAGAAATTCCCTCACTCGCCGGACGATCTCCCCAACTTCGTAGTGCAGACAGCCTCCGTTCGTCTCGCACAGCACAACCACGTCCGCTCCGGCGAGAATCGCCCGCTTGAGCGTTTGCAGGGCGTAGTCCGGATCGTCCTTGTAACCGTCGAAGAAGTGCTCGGCGTCGTAGATGACTTCCTTCATCGGGTTGACCGGATTGTCACGGAGGTAGCGGAGGGTCGCGTCAATGGCTTCGAGGTTCTCCTCCGGGGTCGCTTTGAGCTGGTTGGAGACGTGGTGCAGCCATGTCTTGGCGAAAATAGTTGCCGTCTCGACGCCTGACTCCACCAGAGAGCGGAGCACCGCGTCCTCCTCGACCTTTCCCCTGATTTTCTTCGTCGAGCCGAAAGCGGTGAGCCTTGAGTTTTTCAGTTTGATTTTGGAGGCTTCTCGATAGAAAGCCTCGTCCACGGAGTTGGGCCTCGGCCAGCCTCCCTCAATGTAGTCGAACCCGAAATCGTCGAACTCCCTCAGCAGATCCAGCTTCTCGCCGAGAGTGAAATTGATGTCGGAGGACTGGCTTCCGTCCCTGAGCGTCGTGTCATATAGTTTGATCTGCTGCTGTTCCATTTTGGTTTTACCCTCTACTGCTCCAAAAGAGCGATTCTGGGGGCTTCTATCTCCCCATCTCCAATCCCCCCACAGATGCCGCCTGTTCCCATTCTCTCTGCGCCTCTGCGCCTCTGCGTTTCATATTCCTGTTTTCTTGTTAACTCAGAGTCTGGTCGGTGGCGGTTTTCTTGTTGTTGACGCCGGTCATCGGGGGAGGCGGAGGTCATAGACTTCCGGATTGACGCAGTTGGGCGCCCTTTCATTTTTCAGCATGGCGAGGAGATTCTCTGCCGCCATGACGGCCATTTTTGTCCGCGTGGCGATAGACGCCGAGCCGATATGCGGCAAAAGCACAACGTTGTCAAGCTCCGACAAACCCGGCGTTACGCGGGGCTCCTCTTCATACACATCGAGTCCCGCTCCGGCGATCTGCTGTTTTTGAAGCGCTTTCACGAGGGCTTCCTCGTCTATGACCGCGCCCCTCGAAGTGTTGACGATGTAAGCCGTCGGCTTCATGAGCCTCAGTTCCCTCTCGCCGATGAGGTGGCGAGTTTCTGTACTCAGGTTCACGTGCAGCGAAATGAAATCCGATTCGCTCAGTAATTCCTCTAACGCGACACGCCGGGCGGCAAGTTCCCTTTCCAGTAAAGCGTTCGCGACCAAATCGTGATAGAGGACTTTCATCCCGAACCCCCGCGACCGAAGAGCCACCGCCGTGCCAATTCGTCCGGCGCCGACGATGCCGAGGGTTTTGCCGGTGATGTCGCCGCCGAGGAACATCATCGGACCCCAAGCGGTGAACTTTCCGGCGCGGGTAAACTTGTCCGCTTCCACAATCCGGCGTGCGACCGCGAAAAGCAAAGCCCATGCCAGGTCCGCGGTCGCATCGGTCAAAACTCCGGGGGTGTTGGAAACGGGAACTCCCCTTTCAGTTGCCCCCACGAGGTCTATATTATCATATCCCACCGCCATATTGGCAAGGCCTTTTATGCCTTTGGCCGCATCCAGGACATCCGAATCTATCCTTTCCGTCAGGCAGCAGAGGATGCCGTCTCGCCCGCGAACTTTCTCAATCAGCTCCTCCCTGGTGAGAAGGCTCTCGCCGCGATGCACTTCGACCGTCTGGCAATTTGTTCGGAGAAGCTCAATGGCTTCTTTCGGTATCTCTCGCGTTATGAAGACATTACATTTCATATTCTCTTGCCTCCTCCCCCGCGCTCCCAGCGTGCTCTGTGGTGAATGGACCTTCATGGAACGGAAATGACGGGCGAGGTATTTTTTTGACGGGATAACCCCGCGTTCCGCGGGGTTTATCCGTGCGAAAGGTTCTTGACCTTTCGCCTTATCTCAACTTCCATACTGGCTCGCGGGTGGCAATGAGCTTGTTAACCCCGCGTGTCGCGGGGTATCTCCTGAGCCGCCACAACAACCCGCTCGACCCCGCCATGACCTGGCTGGAAGCTCTCGAACAACTTCTCCGTCAATTGGTTGCGCTTTGTGATCTTTCACCCCGCGGCCCTCGGCTTGTGATTTACTGGATGGCTCACCTGCCTGGAACTATCCCGTTTATCCTGTTATCCTGTCAAAATAGCTCCTTTCGCAGCACCATCATACGTCACCGTATTTACGAATTCATGTACTTAGCGCTCTGATTCAGAGATTCGGCGAGGCATTTTCTTGAGCTGATAACAGGATAGATTCTTTTGGTATTTCTCCCGTTATGAAAACATCGGTTCCATTCTTTTCCTTGCCTCCTCCGCGCTCACAGCGTGCTCTGCGGTGAAAATTCCTCGTGGCATCCCCCGCCCAAGGCGGGGCGTGACCCGTGAGCAGTCAGGTATCTCCTTTGACGGGATAACGGGATAGACGGGATTCTGCGAATCCTGTCACTCGGTAAACAGCATGAGCCGATAGAACCGCCGGTCAAAACCCGCGCTGGCAGGGTCGCGCCATGAGCAGGGCCCGTCCACCGTCGGTTCGATAACGTCGCTCGCCGCGAACCAGATTTGGAGGTCTTCGGAAGCCTCGACCTGGTACCGCTTGCCGGCCACACTTTGCCATGACAGGACGAAACAACCGCTGTCGGCGTCGATCCATACGGTGTCTATAGAAATGCGAGAGTCTATAACCTGCTCACCGCCGGTAGCGACACTGTCCTCCCATTCCGCGGTTGCGTGGTAGACTACGCCAGCGATGGTCTTTGTTCCGCTATGCCCTGGCGGCACATCCAGGCGGTACGTCAACACGGCGGGGAAAGAAGGCATACCGGCCCAATCAGCCCAATTGAACTGGAGGTTTCCGGTTTCGCCGGGGGACGGAGCCAGGTCCAACGGCACCGGGGTGTTCACGACCGACGCGAACGACCATCCCAGGGGTATGGTTTCCATCATGGCTACCACTATCACGGGTTCCTCCCCTGAGTAGGACACCTCGATAGACACGTCCACTGTCCCGGGCGACGTATAGAATCCTGGGGAGAAAGACCGGGTCGCCGAAAGTGCGGGGGGTGGGATCGTGTACGTCCCCGAAGCGACCCCGCTTGGGTCCCACCCGCTCTTAAACGCTTTCGCTTTCAGCGTCGTGGTCTGAGATATCGGAATGGCGCTGGAGTACACCGGCGAACTCTCCGTGGGAACCGAGCCGTCCAAGGTGTAGTGGATCGCAGCCCCCGATGTCGCACAGGTGACCGCCACGATCTGTGGAGAAGTGAATGTCTGCGGAGGAGGAGGATCAAAAACAGGGGTCGCCACTGTGCCGGTGATCGTGTACGTCCCCGAAGCGACCCCGCTTGGTTCCCACCCGCTCTTGAACGCTTTCGCTTTCAGCGTCGTGGTCTGAGATATGGTCAGCGGAGCAGAGTAAATGGGTGAGCTCTCCGTCGGAACCGAGCCGTCAAGGGTGTAGTGGATCACAGCGTCTGACGGCACACTGGTGATCGTCACGCTCTGCGCCGACGTGTACGTCGCAGGCACAGGGTCGAACACGGGCGTCGCCACTGTGCCGGTAATCGTGTACGTGCCGGAAGCCACCCCACTCGGCGTCCACCCGCTCTTGAACGCTTTGGCTTTCAGCGTCGTGGTCTGAGATATCGAAATGGGGCCGGAGTACACAGGCGAACTCTCCGTCGGAACCGACCCATCCAGGGTGTAGTGGATCACAGCCCCCGATGTCGCACAGGTGACCGCCACGTTGTGTGCAGAAGTGAATGTCTGCGGAGGAAGAGGATCAAAAACAGGCGTCGCCACTGTGCCGGTGATCGTGTACGTCCCAGAAGCTACATCGCTCGGATTCCATCCGCTCTTGAACGCTCTCGCCTTCAGCGTCGTGGTCTGAGATATGGAAATCGCACTGGAGTACACAGGCGAACTCTCCGTCGGAACCGAGCCGTCCAAAGTATAGTGGACCACAGCCCCCGATGTCGCACAGGTGACCGCCACGTTGTGTGCAGAAGTGAATGTCTGCGGAGCAAGAGGATCAAAAACAGGGGTCGCCACTGTGCCGGTGATCGTGTACGTCCCAGAAGCTACATCGCTCGGATTCCATCCGCTCTTGAACGCTCTCGCCTTCAGCGTCGTGGTCTGAGGTATGGAAATCGCACTGGAGTACACAGGCGAACTCTCCGTCGGAACCGAGCCGTCCAAAGTATAGTGGACCACAGCCCCCGATGTCGCACAGGTCACCGCCACGCTCTGTGGGGAACTGAACGTCTGCGGAGGAAGAGGATCAAAAACAGGCGTCGCGACTGTGCCGGTGATCGTGTAGGTGCCCGAAGCGACCCCGCTTGCGTCCCACCCGCTCTTAAACGCCTTCGCTTTCAGCGTCGTGGTCTGAGATATCGAAATGGGGCCGGAGTACACGGGCGAACTCTCCGTCGGAACCGACCCATCCAGGGTGTAGTGGATCACAGCCCCCGATGTCGCACAGGTGACCGCCACGTTGTGTGCAGAAGTGAATGTCTGCGGAGGAAGAGGATCAAAAACAGGGGTCGCCACCGTGCCCGTAACAGTGGTAAATTCTGTGGCAACGGGCAGCGGCTCCGACCAGGCTCCGTTGTTGTCCATGTACCTCACTCGCCACTTGTAGCCGGTGCTATATTGAAGTCTTCCTGAGGGCACGACGGTAGAGGTCAGGTCAAAGCTGCGCCAGTCGCTGTCCCATACAAGGGAATTATTATCAGCCCTTCTTACGTCCCACCATGTCCTCCAATGCCAATCTCCGGGGTCTGGATCACTGAAGGCTGAAGCACGTAGCGTGGGTGTCAGGGACATACCTGTGGCCCCATCCTCAGGCTCTATATTGTAAGGTCTATCGGGCGGGTTGTTTTCACCGACAGTGGTAAATTCTGTGGCAACAGGCAGCGGCTCCGACCAGGCTCCGTTGCTATCCATGTACCTGACTCGCCACTTGTAGCCGGTGCTATATTGAAGTCTTCCTGAGGGCACGACGGTAGAGGTCAGGTCAAAGCTACGCCAGTCGCTGTCCCACACAAGGGAATTATTATCAGCCCTTCTTACGTCCCACCATGTCTTCCAATGCCAATCTCCGGGGTCTGGATCACTGAAGGCTGAAGCACGTAGCGTGGGCGTCAGGGACATACCTGTGGCCCCATCCTGAGGCTCTATATTGTAAGGTCTATCGGGTGGGTTGTTTTCGGTGGGTATATGAACAAAAGCGAAGCCGAAATCATCCGTGTGGCCCAAGCGCCAATCCCCATTCCAGGAGCGGGAATGTGACGCAGCTGTGTTACTGCCCAAATAAAGCGCCACGTGATCTATGGTGTCGTCTTTATCCCAGTCATAGGCGATAACGTCGCCCTTTTCCATAAGACTCAGAGAGGCTACCTGCGTCCAGCCGTTATCAAGTAACCAGGTAACTAACCTATTCGCTCCGGGCTCGCCGTAGGCGGCGGTTCGCGTCGGGACATGCAGCCCGCCGCCTCTTTCATGTTCTTCGTCCCCAATGCAGCACGACACGAAATGGGCGCAGTCATACCCCGTTGCGGAGGGAACCGAATTCCCAGCACCCAAGGAGCTTGGAGGATTGGATATCTCAAAAAAATAACCATCACCGCAAACCTTATTCCAGTACTTCTCGGCATAGTTATAGGCTGCCTGGCGGTCATAGCTGCCTTCTGCGGGCAGCAGACCGCCGGCTATCGAGACAGTCAGCAATATAAATAGTCCGGTCTTGTTTTTCATCCCTCCCCCTCCGTTTGTGCGCCGTGAAAAGACAGTTAATATCGCAGCCCTCCCCCTCTCGCCGGGAACCACCCCCATTATGATTCAAACACGAATGGTGGTTTTTCTCAGCAATATTGCCGTGCCTTCGCTGCCCGTCTGTTTCGCCCGCTCCAGTGCACCCCTCGGCGGGCACCCTCTCACCATCGGGTTCCTATGGGACGTTCTTCCCGACTTCCAAAGGCGGAACGGCTCGCCACCCGCCCCCCGGACCCTGATCCGTGCGAGTGTGGCTCGGAGCGCATCCCGAAGTTGCCTCCCTGGTGTTTTTCTCTATGGCAAACAGCACGCCGATGACCTCTGCGGAGGCCATCGTGAGCAGGCCCCACACGAGAGTGCCGACACCGGCCAGTATCGCCAAACCTTCACTGGCAGTCCATTTCGCCCCGGTCTGCGCGTGGATTTTGATGCTCTCGGCGATATCCGAGCCCAACTTAAGCCCACCACCGATGACTAGCAAAAGGCCCCCTATCCAAAGGATCATGGCAATCGAGGAGAGTACGGGAAAACGCTGGTTAAACTCCATCGCGCAACCTCCTTTCTTCTGGGTATTGGTGATTCACCTAATACAAACGCACTAAGTAATCTTGCATAAGCGCTTTATCTTGTTTGGCCCCCAAGAACGGGTTGTGCTTTGAACAGTTTCCCAGAGGGCGTCCAAGTCTTCGAACCAGCGATTGGTGGTGGCCTCGTAGCGCACTTGGCGCCAGAGGCGCTCTTGGGCGTTCAAGGCGGGTTGGTAAGGTGGCAGATACGTTAGGTGCAGTCGTGGATGCGCTTTCACAAACAAATCCACTTCTTCTCCTCTATGCCACTTGGCCCTATCAACATACAGGCAAATCGTATAATCTTGGAGTCGCCCATAGAGATGTCTGAGACACCTCAAGAATCCTTGTCGGTTCCCTTTCGGCAGCCTCATCATGCCCCTTCGACCCAGCAAGGGGGCCACCCAGCCGAAGACATTGACTCTCTGGCGATGCTGGCTGGTCGTGGGGATACGAAGCCTCTGTCCTTTCTTGGCCCAACCCATCCCAAGACGAGGATGCAGGGTGAAGCCCGTCTCATCCTCGAAAACAATCGTCTCATTCGGTCCCAGAGACTGGAGTTTTTTTTAACGCTTTGCGGAATCTCTTCGCATCCTTGGCTCGTCCCTGAATATACGAATAACTCGCCCGTTTCAGGCGATACCCCAGTTGATGCATCCAATACTGCGCCTGACGAACCTTCAGCTTTATCCCAAAGCGACGTCTCAGGTGAACGACAAGGGTGGGGCCATCCCAACGGGCCCGATTCAGCCCCAGCTCGAAAGGGGGCTTCTCTAAATCCCCTTCCAGTTCCCGACGAACCTCGGGCGTCAAACGCGAGGGACGTCCAGGCCTTTTCTTCGGCTTTAAGGCCATTACCCCCTCCTCGTTTACCTTGTGGATCCAGACGTTCAGGCTTTGACGCGTCAGACCCAAGGTCTCGGCGATCCATCCCCGACGCTGACCCTCCAATGTCAGCAACAGAGCCGCTATCTTTATTCCCATATGGGCCCCGGGAATTGTCCGAGCCAGGCTCAAAAGACGCTCTGGGCTTGCCTCCGGATGACTTAAAATCAACGTTGGCTTTCTCATGTTCAAAAGCTATCATGAGGTCAGCCATATGTCAAGTTATTTCTTGCGTTTCGTATAATACGCCCGCAGCCGTTAGCGCCTTATCCCACCGGGCACTTTTTGGGAATAGGTTTTCGGTTGAGGCATGTAGTTGGGGAGGCCGTTTTCGATGGGGCACTTGGACGTGGCCCTGGATAAGGGGGGTGGCGTAGCGCATGAATTCTTGGGTGATGAAGTTGCCCCTCTCGTCAAGCCAGTCGCGGGAGACGAGTTTCTCGGCGCTGGCGAGTTGTGTGCCCCTCGAAGGAACGGGTGTCCCGTACATTGTACCCCTCCCTCTGAAATGCGATAGATTTGATTCGAATCGGCGGGGAGAATAGCTCATCAGGCCGCGGCTCAATCCCCTGAACCCCTACGGCGAACGCCCCGCCTATGCCTTATAATAATGTCCGTTGCCGTCTGAAGTGTCAAGCGCTTTTTGTTGTGATCAGTAATCCCTCACTTATGGGGGAGAATCAGGCCTCCTCCCAGAGGGCAAGGCTGGGGGGCAATTTTCGTGGCATGGGCATCCTGCCCATGAATCTCCACGGGCGGGACGCCCGTGCCACCACAAGGATGTTCACTGACCTTTGGCTCTTTCAAAATCGGCCACGCCAGGCATAACTGAGGCGTTACTGTGATCAACTACGCAGGGCGTGCTGACGGGGGAACCGCAGACCGCGCAGAGGACCCCGCGTACCGCTGGCATCCTGTCCCGCCGTTGGCGGGATATCGAGGGCATCTTCCTGTCGGTTTTCCAGGCAAGGTGCATCGCTTCTGGCTTCCCGCCCCCTCTCATGTCCTCGGTTGTCTCACCGGTGGCGGATCTTAGGGTTGCGAGGATCAAACCGCCCATCAAGTCTCGCGTTGCTGCTCGCTCCGTTCCAGCTCAGAAAGGATTCGGGCGATGGCCGTCCGCAGAGTAGGCAGGTGCTGGCGCACCGTGTCAAAAGCCCTCTTGAGGTTAACGCCGAAGTACTCGTGGCTGACCTTGTCGCGCATACCGGCCATCTCCCGCCAGGGCACCTGAGGATATTTTCGCCGCAGGTGTCCAGGAACATGCTTGGCAGCTTCGCCAATGATTTCCAATGCGCGGATGACTGCATACACTGTCTTCTCGTCGCCTTCAAACTGGCGGAAGTCCATCCCCGCCACGAAGGCTCCGCCTTTTCCGCAGCGTCAATCATATCCCTGAGGTAGTCCACGTACTCGCGCTGGCGGGTCATATCGGCCTCACCTCCTCGAGGATGCGGCGTCCTATGGCAGGCTTAAGGGTGGACTTCTCAACCAGGTCCACCTTTACGCCTATCCGATCGGTAAGATAGTTCTCCAACCTTACGAACTCCAAAAGGGTGAGCGGCCGCTCATCAAACTCCACCAGGACATCGAGATCGCTGCGGCTACGCTGCTCTCCCCGCGGGTAGGAGCCAAAGATTCCCAGGGTGCTTACGCCATAGCGCTCGCGCAGGTGCGGCAGCTCTTCCCGCAGAATTAGGATAATCTCCTTGACGTCTTTTCTATCCACAGGGTTTTTCATGGCTCGGGTTCCAGTCGCCTGAAGGTCTTTTTCGTTTGACAGTCTCCGCGCCGTGTGACCATCCCGAGGTTTCGGGATCCCGTCTTTGAAAGGGTCCCAAAGCCTCCTCACGCTCTGGAGTTCCTCTCTATCTTAGACGGCTACCTGTTGCTGGCAAAGCAACCGGCAAGTTTGTTCTCAAGTATAACGCGCTTCTGAGCTTGTTGAAAGAGCACAGTTCAGAGACTCCCGGGCCCTCGGCGTTTCCTGCTTTAGCCGAGGCCGATACCTCAACGGCACCATCACCTCGGCCGGGATTTTTTGACAATAGGTTTTCGCTTGTGGCGGATGTATTTGGGGAGGCCCTTTTGCGTCGGGACTTCGACTTCGCCCTGGATGAGGGGGCGGCGTAGCGGATGAAGTCTTTGGTAACGAAGTTGGCTCTCTCGTTGAGCCAGTTCCGCGGGACAGGTTTCTCTGCATTAGCGACCTCCGGGTTCCGCGAACGAACGGGCCTCCCACGCCAAAGCCGACAGGGCGCCACTTTCCTTTTTTCTATGTGGAATTGTTCAGGGGATTTGGTATTGTTCTTAACAATTGCAAAACCTTGACATGGCAAAGGAGATGGCTCTTGGAACGAATTCATGCGTTGGCGAAAAAGTCAATCAGCGGGGAGTTGCTATCGAAGGAGGAAGCCCTCGAGCTTTGCGGCGACGACACTGATCTGGTCTCGCTGATATGGGCTGCGAATAAAGTGCGGGAACGCTTTTTCGGTCGGAGGGTGTCTTTCTGTTCAATCATCAACGCGAAATCGGGTAGGTGCCCGAGCGACTGCGTCTTCTGCGCCCAGTCGTCGAGGTACGGGGCTGAGATCAAGGTCTATCCGATGATGGGAAAGTCGGAGCTTCTCGAAGCGATAAGCTGTGCGGGGGTTCCCGCCGTCGAGCGTGTCGGAATTGTGACCAGCGGCCTGACGGCCATGAAGGGCAAAGAGCTGGACGTCCTCCTCGAGTGCGTGCGGGAGGGGGCAAGAGATAGCAAAGTCGGAATATGCTGCTCGCTGGGGCAGATTGACAAACAGGAGGCGCGTTTGCTCAAGGAAGCCGGAGTGACGAGGTATCACCACAACCTCGAGAGCTCGGCGAGCTTCTATAAGAACGTGTCCCAAATGATTAACTACGACGACAAGATTGCGACGGTTCGCGCGGCGAAGAACGCCGGATTGGAGACGTGTTGCGGAGGTATTTTCGGGCTGGGGGAGAGTTGGGAGGACCGGGTGGAACTGGCGATGACAATTCGGGAGCTCGGTGTTGATTCCGTGCCGCTGAACTTTCTCCGGCCGGTGAAGGGCACGCCACTGGGGGATTCACCACCTCTGTCCCCGCGAGAGGCCCTGCGGATAATATCGTTGTTCCGGCTGATTCTCCCGGACACGACCATCAAGGTCTGCGGAGGGCGGGAGTTCGTCCTGCGCGACATGCAGAGCTGGATGTTTCACGCGGGGGCGAACGGTGCGATTCTGGGGAACTATCTCACGACCACGGGAAGGCCGCCGGAGCAGGACCTGGAGATGATCGAGGACCTCGGCCTGGAGGTGAGCTGACGTGGGAGAAGCGATGAAAGACGCGGCCGCCATCGTGACGGGGGCCTCACGAGGACTGGGCAAGGCCATTGCTCTCGCATTCGCGGGGGAGGGCGCGAAAGTTGCGCTCGTGTGCAGGAAAAACTGCGCGGCGGCCCGCGAGATTGCTCGACGAATCCAGAGTGAAGGTGGCGTGGCGTGGGCGCATCAATGTGACGTTGGAGACAGCAAGGCAGTCGCTTGCACAGTAGAAGAGGTCTTTCGTCGGGCAGGCTCCATTGACGTTCTGGTGAACAATGCCGGGGTATCTCACTCGTCGCTCCTTTTGAAAACGGAGGAGGCGACATGGGACGAGGTGATAGCGACGAACTTGAGCGGCGCCTTCAACTGCACCAGGGCGGTTGTTCGCTTCATGGTGAGGCAGGGAAAGGGGCATGTAGTGAACATCGGCTCTCTCTCCGGGATGCGTGGGGCGGCGGGAGCGGCGGCGTACTGCGCCTCGAAAGCGGGGTTGGTCGGCCTGACACTCGCCGTGGCGAGGGAGTGCGGAAACCGCAACATTGCCGTCAACGCGATTCTTCCGGGATATATGCCAACCGACATGGGAAAGGCGATCTTTCCCGAATCGAGACAGAGAATCCTCTCCGAGAATCTCCTCGGGCGAGGCTCGACAATCGAGGGAATCGCTCGGTTCATAGTGCGGCTCGTGGGGATGGAAGGAGTATCGGGGCAAATTTTCAACCTCGACAGTCGTCCCTGGCGATAAATGCCGCTAAGTGTTCTGGTAGGTAAGTTCCGTCACGCATTCGGGTGCTGCAAAGAGGAAAAGGCTATGAAACGCATGAGATTTTGCACCCATAATACGTCGCCGTATTTAGGAACACCGTTTAGCCACCGGCTTCAGCCGGTGGTCATCGGATGCGCTACATATTCCTATCGGAGCTGGCTTTAGCCGGGCTTCTAGACTAAAAGGATTCATCCATGCCGCAGCATGTTTTTCACGACATCTGCCTTGATATCGTCTGGCATACGAAGAACGACGAGCGGCTGGAAGCCGCGGCCAGAGACGACGTTTCAAGCGGGGAGGATGAAGAACCGCCAGCGATTCGTGAGAATGGCTAAAGCCTGTGACCCCGCTGAAGCGGGGCTGAAGCCGGCTCAAGGAGTCTGGGCCGCACGGCAAGCACGGGCTTAAGCCCGTGCCTCTGGGTTCTCTGCGACGTCCTTGGTGAGTAGGTGCGAACGTGCAAAAAAGAGAGCGGGTAGTTGTGACGGGAATTGGGGCGGTTACCGCCCTCGGAAGCTGCGTCGCTGAGATGTGGCCCAAGCTCGCCGCAGGCAAAAGCGGCGTGCGTTACCTCGGCGGGGATTCGCTGTGTGTTCCGCTCGGAGCGACGCCGGACTACCGGGCTGTGGCGAAGTTTGGAGATGTTGATAAGTGCTCCGGTCTGGCGCTGCTGGCTGCCGAGGAGGCGATTCAGGATGCGGCTCTTCCAGAGAAGAGAGTTTGTGAGATGGATGTCGTTTTCGGAGCGAGCAAAGGCGGTCTTCGGAGCTTCGAGGTCGCGAGCCGCCGCTTGCTGAAGAAAGGGCCGGCGGAAATCCCTCGAAACTTTCTGAACGATTTCACGACCAATTCCGCCTGCGACCGGATAGCGGCTCATTTCGGGTGCGGAGGCGCGAGGCTCAACTTCGTCTCTGCGTGCGCGACGGGGATACATTCCATTATCATGGCAGCCAGGCGGGTGGCGGGGGGGAAGTCAACGATGGTGCTGGCGGGGAGCAGCGAGGCGTCGCTGACTCCGCTGGTGACGGCGGCGTTTGACAGAATGGGCGTTCTTTCACACGGGATAGGCGAGCCGTCCGCCGCCATGAGACCTTACGATGTCCGGAGAGACGGCTTCGTCATCGGGGAGGGAAGCGGAGCGCTCGTGGTGGAATCCCTGAGTTCCGCTCAAGCGAGAGGGGCGAGAATTCGAGCGGAGATAACGGGATGGGCGCTCGGCTGCGAAGCTTACCACATCACCTCGATGGATCCGAGCGGAGAGAGCATCGCTTCCGCGGTGCGAAGCGCGCTGGAAACGGCCCGGTTGACAGCGGGGAATCTCGGCTACGTCAACTCACATGGAACGGCGACCAGACAGAACGACGTCGTGGAAACCCGGGCGCTGAAGCTGGCGTTCGGAAATCGCGTGCGCGACATCCCTATCAGCTCCACAAAGCCCATGACAGGTCATCTGCTCGGCGCCTCGGGGAGCGTCGAGGCGATTATCGCCATCCTTGCGATTCAGAAGGGCTTTGTCCCGCCGACCATCAACCTGACGGACGCTGATGTAGGGTGCGACCTGAATTACACGCCGCGAGTCGGCTTGAACCGAAACATCGAAAACGCCCTCACCCTCAACTATGGCTTCGGCGGGCAGATCGGCGCGCTGGTCCTCAGCAAATTCCGCCCATAGGCGCCGGAATCAGCGCGGGGCAGCAGCAATGTTCTCATATATCTCCAGAAGGTTCTTGAAGGCGTTGTAAGGATCCGGTTTGCCCATGATTCTGCTGGCCTGAACTCCCTCGGTGAGCTCCCAGGCATACCAGTTGTCCTTTTCGTTGTCGTCACGGGACGCCACATACTGGCCGGCAATCCCGCCCGAAGCATGCCACTGATAAATCGCTATGACCGAAGAAGCGAACGTCTTGTATTTGACGTGAGCGATGTCCTCGCCGCGTTTCAACCAAACTACAAGCTTGTACATTTTGACTCGTTCTTGGAGGAATAAGACGAACTGTGGGGAGCCTTGATGGCGGGCGAGCTGCATGGGGTTCTCTTGCCTCCCGTCCTGTGTGCAGATGCGCGGGTCCACAACTTTAAGCATTTCCGACCCGGCGGAGAGGAGCGAAGCGAAAGAAGGTGAGCGGGCATCAAAGGCCATGACCAAGTCGCCGTACTGCCAGACCTGCATCTCCTTGATGCCTACGTCAGGAAGGGAATCCCCTCTTTTCCAGCCGATCTTCTCTTTGCCTACCCTGTTCAGCAACTTGGGGAGAGTCGGCGAGAGATAGCCCGGTCGGATTTCCACCCCCTTGGCTCTCCAGGCGGTAAAGTTGAATGCTATGACGCCGCGTGCCTTCAGTTTGAAAACGATAAAGCCATCCTCAGCAGACTCGGAAGCACCGCTCCGTGTGGAGTTATTGACTGCGGCAATGAGTTGGCTAATAAGTTCGCCGTCGGCCTCGGGGTCCAACTTGGACACCCATTGGTGCCGAAAGCCAACGTCGTGGCAGTCCACTATAACCCATTCGATGTCCTTGAGTTTGGGACGCACCCTGAGACGCTGGCACGAGCAGAGCGCCGCCACGACACATAGTGCGAGGATGGTAGCCAGGGCTCGGTTGAAGTATGCCGGCGTCATGGCATCGGCCTCTCTTAACGGTTCGCGTTGCCGGGGCGGCTATTCCTTTTCGCAAACACGGTAGAAGCGCTGCGGCGCTGACGAGGGCGGCCGCACGGTCCCCGAGCCCGGGCCATCTGTCCAGGAGGTTTCGCCGTATCCGGCAGAAGGAACGGCTTCGGCGGCAATGTGCCAATTGAGCAGGTCGCCGCTGTACTCGACCCGATACGTTCTGGCTTCCAGGCTTGGCCAGGTCACGGTGACCTCCCCGGGCAGCGGACCCTGCACGACCGACAGCAGCGCCCGCCGGACACAGACGACGCGGCTGCTGTACGCCGTCCCTCGAAACAGTTTTATGTACGCGATGGTAGTGTTCAAACCGGTGCCCCATAATGAGGGGGTCGTATTGTGATAGCGCGTAGTCTGCGTCAACTGGTGGGTAGTCGTCCCATCCCAGTAGAATATGTCTGCGTTGTACCACTCCTCCGCCGGGCCGCTCTCCCAGGCGATGGTGTCCTCGAAAAGCGAAGGGTTCCTGTCGGCGCGGTCGTTGTCGGTGACCTGGATTGTCTGCCCGGACACGATGTCGAAGAGCAAGATTTCCGTATCGCTGCCATCGAAAGCGTGGTAGGCGATTTTATTCTTGAAAAGAGAGGGCGCAGCGCCGGGGCCAACAACCACGGGTGGGGGCAAGGGTCCGGGATCTCCGGGCGGCGGCACAGACAGATACAAAATGTTGCCCATTGATTCCGGAAACATTGTACCGCAACACCACGCGATGGTCCGGCCGTAGAGGGAGGGGTCGGTGTCGTCCACGCCATTGTCGGTGACCGGCCTTACGCCGTACCCATCCCAGTAGCGGATTTCCCAGTCGTCGGGTTGCAAGGGCACAATCCACGGGTCTTGCGCGCGGCGTGTCTGCCAGGCGATTGTTCCCTGGTGCAGGGAGGGAAGCGCGTGCTCCGAGGCCTGGTCAAAGGTGATGCGATGCAGGCCCCGATCCTCGAGGTAGAACATCTCGCTGTAGATGTACCAGGGATCCCCGGGGCGGGCATCGGGGGGCCAGATCGCCTCCAACGGGAATGCGACGTGGGCGCCGCAGGCGGACAGCGCCCACACTCCAGTCCAGCTCCAGTCTGGCGGATAGGGCGTGAGGTAGCGGACACCGTTTCTGTCCCAAAAGGCGATGGCGTTCCCGCCGGGGAAAAGCGGCCTGCTCACCATCGGGTTATACGCGACCCAAACGACGCCCTCTGCCTGCGCTGAAGGGGCGCGGTCCTGTCGGGTGGCGGGAAACCTCGGCTGGTCGGGCAGTAAGTCAGAGAGGTTCGTGAAGGTCCACCCCGGCGCCGCGGCCCGGGCGCTCGCGTTGAGCCCAAGTGAAGCGACCAGAAACACAAAGCGCAGGCGCATTGTAGCGACTCCTTACTTTACGCCAGATGACACTTCAACTTTGCATCGAGTGAGGGGCACGAGATGTCGTTGAGCTCTGTCCATGCGCCTGCGGCACACGCTGTCGCGCTGATGGCCATAAAAGCCGTTGTGCAGATGAGCGTGCGCAGAAGGATCCCCCGGATGCAAGGATGCTTTCCCATGGTTCTCCCGTCCTGATGCTGAGTTTGCTGCCCCCTTAAGCTTGATGGGATTCCCCTTATATTGCCATACGAACCCAACCGCGATAACAGTAAGCTACCGCTGCCGGCGCCGGTCGTCAAGGGAAAATGATGGAGCCTGGTGAGGTCTCAGTTACCGGCGGCTGAGGTTGGAACCGCAGAGGACGCACAGGGGCCCTTGTACGGCGTCATCCTGCCCCCGCCCCGCGTTCCGCGGGGGACGCCCTCGGGACTGCCGCCCCGCCATGGCGGGGCAACGTTACATAGATGGCAAAACTGAGCCGCATTTGGGAATCATGGGCGAGACGCCCATGCCACGACAGGCGAGGAGGGGGTCCCTGTCATCCTCGTCTCTGCGCCATTGCGTCTTTGCGTTGTCCTCGTCTTTTCTTCTTCTCGGAGGCAGGGTGATTGAATTGCCCGGTTCACATCCGAGTTGCGGGCCGGTCGGCTCACGCCTCGAGCCATTCGGTATGGAACGTGCCTTCCTTATCCACACGCTGGTACGTGTGGGCGCCGAAATAATCTCGCTGAGCCTGGATGAGGTTTGCGGGCAGATTCTCTTTTCGATACGAATCGTAATATGCCAGCGACGCTCCCATCGCCAGGCACGGCACACCGAGCTTCTGCGCCATCTGCACTACTGCGCGCAAGCTGCGGTGATTGCGGTTGAGAATCCTGCGGAATGTCGGCGAGACCATCAAGTTGGCCGGCTTCCTCTTCATGGACTTTTTTATGGGGTCGAGCAGCTTTGCCCGAATGATACATCCGCCCTTCCAGATTTGAGCGACCTCCCACAACCTCAAGTCAAAGGCGTATTCGTCGGACGCGGACCCGAGCAGAGCCATCCCCTGAGCGTAGGAGATGACCTTCGCTGCGTAAAGGGCGCCGTGGAGCCGGTCGAGGAATTTCGCCCTGTCGCCCCTGAACTCGACTCTCGGGCCGCGCAGGACATTCGCCGCCTCCGCCCTCTCCTCCTTATACGCGGAGAGAATCCTCGCCTCGACCGCGGCGTTGATCGTGGGGACAGGGACGCCGACATCCAGGGCGTCCTGTGAGGTCCATTTCCCCGTGCCCTTCTGTCCCGCCTTATCCAGGATTAAGTTGACGAGAGGTTGCCCCGTCTCCCGGTCTTCAACCTTGAAGATGTCTGCCGTGATGTCCATGAGGTAGGAGTCGAGGTCGCCCTCTCGCCACTTCCCGAAAACCTCGCGGATGTCGCTGGCGCTCATCTTCAGCCCGCTTCGCATGATTTCGTACGCCTCGGCGATAAGCTCCATATCGGCATATTCGATCCCGTTGTGGACCATCTTGACGTAATGACCCGCTCCTCCCGGCCCCATGTACGCGCAGCATGCGCCGTCCTCCGTCTGGGCGGCGACCTTTGTGAAAATTGGCTCGACCAGCTTGTAGGCTTTCCGCTGGCCGCCGGGCATGATGCAGGGGCCTTCCAAGGCGCCTTCCTCGCCGCCGCTCACACCGGCGCCGATGTACAGGATGCCCTCCTTCTCCAGGTCCTTGAGCCTCCGCTCAGTGTCCTTGTAATATGAGTTGCCGCCGTCAATCACCACGTCTCCCGCAGAGATGTGCGGCCTGAGCTGGCCGATGAAATCATCCACCGCCTCGCCCGCTTTCACCATAATCATAATCCGCCTGGGCTGCTCCAGGGCGTTCACGAACTCCTCGATGGAGTGATTTCCGATGATGTTCTTTCCGGCGCATCTCTCCTGAACGAATTTCTCGGTTTTCCGTCCCGTCCGGTTGTACACCGCAACTGAAAAACCCTTCGATTCCACGTTCAGAGCGAGATTCTGCCCCATAACCGCCATCCCGATAACCCCAAACTGCTGTTTCGCCATTTCTGATTTCTCCTTTCTGCTGGCAGTCAGCCTCGCGTACTGTGACTGTTAGCGGCGCCGCGGGCGCCACTTTGCCTTGATTGCTTTGCCAAGTCAAGCGCCGCTACCGGCTTGCCGGCAATGCCTCACCTACGCGCGCCTCGCCGTGAAACTGCACAGCGCTCTGTCCTCCGCGAAAGGTATCTGTATAGCCACGCCCCATCGTGCGAGCTACTCATGCACCACAATCCGATAGAAATCGCATTTAGCCTGACCCACGTTTATGCTGTAAGAGTTCTCAGGCGGATTCGCGGGAATATTTGCCGCCTCAACTTCATCAAATCCGTCCATGAGATCCCCCGTTTTCAAAATGGAATAGTGCTTACCGCTCACGCTGTGCCATCTGATAGTGATGGTGGAATCCGCAACGGGGATAAGGGAACAAACTGCCAAGACCGACGACGCATCCGTGGGGTCCGTGCCGGCGACCCACTCGTCGCGATTGCACAAGCCATCTCCGTCCCAGTCCTCCGCGGCGCCGCCGCCCGGAACATCCGTGCCGCCGAAGTGGTCCGTCTCCCAGTCGTCCGGCATCCCATCCCCATCGGCATCAGCAACGTTCGCGCCGGGGTTGTCGCGTCCGGGGGTGGGAGCGGCGACCTGCCAGTTGACCGGGTCGTCGCCATATTCGCCGCTGACGAGGCGTTGCAGCGAATCGCCCGTCCCGTCTGCGCCTATCGGCCACGGATTGAGGTTGGAGTAGTTCACCTGACCCACCAACACATAGGGCACTGTGCCAGCATCGGGGTGCGGCGGCATTTTCGGCTGCTCGGGCTTTAACAACATGACTCGCTCGCCCGAACTTGCCAGCGTGCCAGTGTACGGCCCAAAGATTCCCACGCTCGCCTCCAGCGCGTATGTGAAGCGGAACGCCGCGAGTGCAGCGGTATCGGTCTCGGGGTCAAAGCTGAGCACCAGTAGGTAACCGCCCGAAGGCAATGTCACCTTTGGCGGGAAGGCGTAAGCGACTCCGCCTCCGATGCGCCAGGTGTTGTCGGGTGCGTCCGGGTCGAACAACGGCACACTTTGAGAGGATATGTTTCGCAGTTCGAGGTATTCGTCCGCGGTGTTGTTGGCGTCTCCAACACGGGGCGGGTTATACATGATTTCGTTTATCACTACCGGATCCATCTTCGGTCCCGCGTTGGGGCCGTTGAGCGTCGCGGCGACTTGGGCGACGAAATGCTCCCCTCCCGTGCTGGTGACGTAGCGACCAAACGTGACGCCGCTCTCGGCTGCACCGAATTCAAAGCCGTGGCTGTACGAGGTTAGAGTTCCCTCGGCGTCCGCAGAAAACAAATAAACCTCCTCTCCCAGCGAACTGAGCAGAAAGCTGGTGGGGCTGGCGGGATCGACATTGAAATCGTCCTCGTCAAAAACGAGATAGCCGCCCGTGGGAATTTCCGTTTCGTCCGGAATGCGGAATTTCCAGGGCTGTCTGCGGTCGTCCGTAAGGAACCAGCCGCCGATTCTTGCGGCTGAATCCGTCGGATTGTACAGCTCAATGGCATCCTCCGTCGGGAGAACAGTGTTTGTGAGTGCTTCGTTTATGACCACCGAGGGAATTTCCGGCGGAGGGGGATCGTCTTCCCCGGGCGAGCCGTCTAAGCTGGTGGACGGGCGCCAACCGGCTTTCCTTCCCCATGTGTCCGAGGAGGCATTTTCATCCCGGATAACCAATGAGAAACCGAGGCCGTCCGTGCTCGGACACCAGTCGTCGTCGTACTCGAACGAGAGGATCGTCCGGCCGAGGCCGTCTTTCAGCGTGAGCCGTTCGCCGCCGTCAGCAAGCGAGTCAGCGGGAAACTGGAACTCCCCGGCGATTTTTATATTCGGCCGGTCCGCGTATCGGCTGGCGAAAGCGTCGGCGTTTCTGACCACAACCACATAGTCGCCCGCTGCCAGGCTGCGTACGTCACTATCCGTGAAATCAAAAGCGACCCGGTCCGTGAAGGCGATACCCGCCAGCCCGATAGTGCTGGCGCCGGTGTTCTGCAACTCGATGAAATCGAAATCGCCGGCGGTGCGAGTCCCGTCCGTTTCCTCGCCCGAGGGGGCGAGCGAGTGATACATTATCTCCGTGATTCGCAGCGGAGAAGGTGTATCAAGCACGAACAGCGCCTCGTTGAGCGCGCTCCAGTTGTTCTTGCCGGTCATGGCTCTCGCCTTGACCAGCGCCGTCATCTCGAGGGGGACTGGGCCGTCGTATAATTTCCCGACAGCCAGCCCGGCGCCGTACTCCCGGGGATCGCTGCCGTCAAGCGTGTAATAGATTGTATTTGAGGCCGTCATGGACAACGGCAGCCCTTTCGAGAAAACCCCGCCGGGCTGTGAGAATACCGGGACGGACACGGAAGGATAAAGATTAGCGTCAACGAACTGCTCCAGGACAATGCCCGACCGTTGAGGAAGGTAAGTGTTCAGAATCCAGTCCCGCTCGTTGTACCACTCCTGCTGCGTCAACGGTGTCGAATAGTGCTGGTCTCCCCACCGCGCCGACTCGCCAATGATGGCCATCTCAATCCCTGCCGCCAGCTCTGCGTAGCGAGGAATCAACGACCCCGGCGTCAGGATTCCCCCGTTGAAAAAGAAACGATGCACGTGATCGGCAAAAAGCAGTCTGTACTCAGCGTTCTGTTTCAGGTACTGATGCGGTTCCCCCGCGCTGGAGAAGTTGTTGTTGAGGGCATTTTTGTCAAGCGGTGAGCGAGACCGGTTGTTCCCCATGGTGTTCTCGTAGTCCCAGCAGTAGAACTTGAAGCCGGTACTGTTGGCTGACCGCTCACGGCCCGCCCACCAGTTCTTCCAGGGCCAGTCCCAGTTCCCTCCCCAGATATTGACGATGAGGTAGTCAATGTAATTCGGGACATCGAGCAGATGTGGGTATGCCGGGTTCGGCGTGCCGTCGGGATTGTTGCCCTGAATCTCCTCGTAAGCCTCATTGGTGCTCAGTCCCGCTCTGCATTTCGAGATCATCTGGTTCCAGGCGCTCGTGTTCCCGCTGGCGGCCGAGCCGTCATGAAGCGCGTCCCAGTTGTCCTTGTCGCCACCATAGTAGCTCGCCGAAAAGGCATCATCCGGCCGCTCAACGGGATTGTACAGTCCCCAGTACACACCGTTGACGTAAAGGTGCACAAACATGCCGTGTGAGCCCGCGTGCCCGGTCGCCTGCTGCAAGCTGCGGCCAAACTCATCGCGGGTGTACTGCTCGGTGAGCCTCGCCGCGTCCCACGAGTAGCCGTCGTTGGCGCCGCCCCGGAGGGTAATCGTGTCGAAGCGGTCAACAGCATCCTCACTGAAGAGCGGATACCTCAACTTGGTCGGGCCGTAATCGTCCTTGAAGAGCAATCTGAACGAGTGCTTTTTGGTGCCCGAGTGCTGTCGAAACCAGCCGCCCTGGATGCGAATCCCGCAGTTGACCTGGAAGCCTTCGGCGCCGTCCGGATATATCAACTCCACCGAGGCCTCCCGTTCCCAGGCGACACCTTCTTGGGTTGAGTTGGTGTAAATTCCGCCGGGGCCGAACATGTCGTCAGTGTTCATCACCACCGAAAGCGTCGGGCCCCCTTTCAGAGACTCCCGAATCGCCGCCGCGTAAACGCCGCCGAAGTTGTCGTCACCGTTGGGATTGCCGTTCTCGTCGAACGTGCCGATGACGTCCGGGTCCATGCCATAATCGGGCGACGTGCCGCCCCAACTCGAGGGGAAGCCGGCGTCCAGCGTCGCCTGATAGTCCTGCCGGATCATGTCTTTGAGGAAAATGTAGGTCTGCGTCCCCAGTTTGCTCGGCTGATAGCCCGCCTTGAACGCGGCCGCACGCAGGACAGTTGTGCCGGAAATCGTAATTGGGCCCGTGTAGAGAATGCCCGTATCCGGGGTCGGCTTGTTCCCGTTGAGCGTGTAGTAAATCTCCGCGTCCTCGGTGGCCGTGGTGATGACGACATCGAAGAGGTCGGTGAAGAATCCGCGCTGGACACTGAACCTCGTATCGGCGATGTAGCCGAGAATACCGGTCACGTTCGGGAAACGGGGGGTCGGCGTCGTGAGAAACATTGGCGTATCCTGCTGAAGAACGCCAATATCCACGGCAACGAGTTCCGGCAGAATCAGCATGTCCGAGCTGGTCAACGAGACGTTCAGGCCGTGGATTGCCAGTACGTTCTTGCCCGCCCGGAGGGCCGTGATGAACTCGGTAACGTCGAAATCTTCATAATTGGCTGCGCTCGCCTCGTGGCCGGACGTTGCTTGCGAGTTCCACTCTGGAGAGGCCGGCGCGTTGGGGGCAGCAACCTGCGTCCCATTCAGATAGGCGACAAAGCCGTCGTCGTACTTCATGCGGAGCGTCAGCAGGTCAAAAACCGACGGATCCGAGACCTCGAACTCACTGCGAATATATACCGAAGTGTTCTCTCCCCGCATCGCGGTTACGTCGAGATGAATCAGTTGTTCGTATCCGGTATTCCGCTCGTACCCCACACCAGTATGGCCGGTCAGCGGCCAACCGGAGTCATCGAAATCAACATCCGTCCAGTCCGCGACCGGGCCCTCCGGTATCAGTGCGGTGGCGTCATCCTCCTCGACCACAAGAGTCGTAAACTCCATCTCCTGCGCGAGCCCGTAAGAGACATCCTTCGATTGTTCCGGATAGTCCAAGTACGCGTGCGCAATCGTCGCCCCGTCAGGCATGACGAGCACCACGCTCTCATGTTCGTCATCGTCGTTTCTGCTCAGCCGAAAATTCGTGTGCAGGTATCCGAGGCTATCCACGTAATCGTCAACCTCTTGCCCGGAGGCGAACACCACCAGAAAACCGCCACCAGAGATGCTCACCGTGGAAAACTGCCATTGTCTCAAGTTATTGACATCATCAGTCAGATACCAGCCCGTGAGCTCCACCTCGCTGGAAGACGTATTGTGAAGCTCGATCCAGTCCGATGCGTTACCATCTCCGTCCAGCAGCGTCCAATCGTTATCGGCCATGAACTCACTGATAACAACGTCGGCGCCGCAGAGCCTGAGCGAGCCTGTGCCCATCAAGAGAACCGACAAAATCCACGCCAGATAGCGCCCTTTTGCTGCAATCACGATGTCGCCTCGAACCATCCCTTTTCTTCCTCAATATCTGACCGAATCAGGATTTGCGTGTGGCGTTCGCCCGGAGAGCGCCTTCGCACCATTATATCTTAACGCGCCCGCCTGCCGTTCTCCAAAGTAGGAGAGCCAATCACGACGACAAGTTGACACGTTGCCCTATCCTCGTGACGACCCGGCATGATGTCTAAGAAACTTCTCTCACTGCTCCCGCTATTCTACGTTCGTTGGGTTTCACTTTTCAATCTCGAACCGATCCTGTGGGAAGAACGCAAAGCTCCGCCAGCCCGCGCAATTGCAGAATATAGGTTTGGTGTCCCGGTGCGGAGAAAGGTCAACTTATCGAATTGGCAGCAGAGAACAGCTTTTCGGAAAAGGGAGAAGAGTAGTCTGCGGCAGCGGTCATTCGGCGTCGGCATCGCCTTCCGGCAGCATTTCCCAGTAAATCAGGTTCAAGCCCTTGAGGATCAGGTCGGGGTCCACGGTCACCGGCAGTTCGGAGAGTAGGTCCCGAAATATTGCGACGTGTCCGCCGGTGAGAACGATTGTCGTGCTTGGCGACAAACGCAGTTCATCTTTCAATTTCTTGACCAGCCCCACGATCATCCCCGCGTAGCCGTGAGTCAGTCCGGAGCGTATGGCGGAGAGAGTGTTGTTCCCGAGGACAGCTTCCACAGGTTCCAGTGTCACGTGCGGAAGAAGCGCTGTCTTGAGGCTGAGCGCTTCCGCCGCCATCTGCACCCCCGGCGCGATGACCCCTCCGAGGTACTCCGCATCTCCCGAGACCACATCCACAGTAGTCGCTGTGCCGATGTCCACGACAATCGCCGGGACGCCGTAGATTTTCCAGGCGGCGAACGCGTTCGCCAGGCGATCCGCTCCGACGTCTCCCGGCGGGACACACCTGTTCACCAGACCTATTCGGGAAGTTGACTCGAAAATCATCGGCTTCTTGCCGAGTTTCTCGATGCTGAGCCTCGTCAGAGCGGGCGTGGACGAGGGGACGACCGAACAGATGATCACTCCCTCAATCACTGTCGCCGGAGCCAGAGACTCCTCAACGGGACGCCAGTAATCCTCCACATCGAAATCGGCGTCCGAGGAAATGTCGAGACGGAAGACAGGTTCTTTCTCCTCGAAAAAACCGAGTTTTGTAGTTGTGTTGCCTATATCAATTGCTACGATCATCGTCCACGCTCCTTTCGGAGTGGAAACACCTGGCTAACGCTCTTTTCATGTAACTCCCCACTTTTTCCCACCCGGCCCGACGAGCCTCGACCACCCTACGGCAGAGCCATCCCTCACATTCTCAACACCTTACACGTCGAAATCGTTCCGAGTCCCTTTGCTTGCTCCTTCCGATGCGCGACTTTAGAAAGCGCTTGGCGCAAATTTTATTGAGGCGAAACCGTGGCGAAACGGGGCGCAACTCACTGGCAGAGAGCTGATTATGAGGGGCGCTCGGAGCAAAGATTTATCTTGACAGGTGTGGGGGAGAATGGTAGAAAGTGGGGTGTTCGGACAAAAAATGGTGGAGCGCGCAGAGGTAACCCATGAACCCCACAAGAATAAAACGTGCTCTCTACGGCCAATATCGGCGGCCCGTTGATGAAAAGGGCAGAATAAGCATACCTGCGGCCTTTCGCCCCATTCTCCACGGGCAGCGCGGGAGTTTCTTCCTCAATCGCGGCTTCGAGCGATGCATCATTGGCTATCCGGAAGAGAAGTGGGAGCGGGTCCTGGACCTCGTGAACGGGGCTGCTCTCGATAACACGAACACCAGATGGTTCAAGCGAGCGTTCTATTCCGGCGCGAGGGAAGTTTCTTGCGACCAGCAGGGCAGAATCCTTCTTCCACAGGCTCTGGTCGAGCACGCGGGGCTCACCAAAGAGGTTGTCATCATCGGTCTGTCGGACTTTATTGAGATATGGGATGCTGAAGCCTGGGATAAGTGGCTTGAGCAGTCTATGAATAGCTACGAGAAGATGGCGGAGAAGCTGATTGAATCGGCGACTTCGGGAAAAGAGGGCCGGGACGAAACGGCTACGACCATCTGAGGAGGGGGGGCGGCTGCTAAAGCCGGAAAACTTGAAAAAGCGGAAAATCATTTGAAAATCGTGTAACGCTCTGCTCACTCCCTTCCCTCCCGATGCTGGTAAGCCCACTTTCGCCGCGTAGGATACCACTCTTTACCCCTCCGTGTCAAGAACCGATTTGCTCTCGAAGGCGTTAGCCCCGGAGGCTGGTGTTGTGCGTGCATGTTCCCGTGATGCTGAGGGAGGCAGTTGAATGGCTTCGATGCACTCCCGGCGGGACGTTCATTGACTGCACCGTCGGTTCGGGGGGGCACTCGCGAGCCATTCTCGAGGGCGCCGGTCCCTCCGGAGAGTTGCTCGCTATTGACGCGGACGCCGACGCACTGATGGAAGCGAGAAAAACACTTTCCGCCTGGAAGAAAAGAGTCACTTTCGTACGGGATAGCTTCAAGAATCTCGGAGGAATTCTCGAGCGGCTTGGGTTGAAGGGCGTTGATGGAATTATTTTCGACGTGGGCATGTCCTCGGCACAATTGGACAACCCATTCAGAGGATTTGCCCTGTACAAGTCGGGGCCGCTCGACATGAGGTTTGATCGCCGCCAGCGGCTCACCGCGGCGGAAATCGTCAACCGCTATCCGGAGAAGGAAATCGTGAGGATCATCCGCGAGTTCGGAGAAGAAAGGGCGGCCGCAAGAATCGCCTCGGCGATTGTCCGCAAGCGGCAGAGTTCAGAGATTTCTTCGACCACGGACCTTGCGGAACTGGTCGTCGGAGTTCTGGGCCGGCGTCGGGGGCGCATTCATCCGGCGACGAAGACGTTTCAGTCGCTGCGGATAGCGGTCAACGGAGAGCTCGAATCTCTGCGAGCCGCTTTACCGCAGGCGATAGCAGCTTTGAGACCCGGCGGAAGACTGGTTGCGATATCGTACCACTCACTGGAGGACCGGATTGTGAAGCAGACCTTTGGCGAGTTTGAGAAAGGATGCATCTGTCCACCCTCCTTTCCGGTGTGCCGCTGCGGCCGGGTTTCCGAGATTGAGGTATTGACGAAAAAGCCTATCAGGCCGTCGCGGAAAGAGATCGAAAAGAATCCACGCGGCCGAAGCGCCAGGATGCGCGTATGCGAAAGAAAACAAAAAAACGCCGGTATGTGACCTACGGGGCGAAGGCACGCAAGAAGCCATGCCTGAACATGCGATTCATCGCGAAATGGTCAGTTTTTGCGTTCGTTCTTCTTGTCACAGCGGTGGTCTATGTTGGGGAGAGGAACACCATAATCTCCCTCGGCTACCGAATCAACGCGTTGCAAAAAGACATTACACAGGCGGAAAACGAGGAGTTGAAGCTTCATGCGGAATTGGTCGGGTTGCAAAGACCGGACTGGCTCTGGCGTGAAGTCAAAGACAGGGCGCTCGGCCTGGAAAGGGAATCCCCCAAGCAGGTGATAACGCTGTCCACTCCTCGTAAGTTCGAGTTGTCGTCCGCAAAAAGAAGAGCAGCTCATCACCACCCTGCGGTGTCGCGGATCGTCGGGAAGCTTTCGGTCGCGACACCGCCCCGCGAAAGTTCCGTCCGACGTTGAGACGTTGACATAAAGTTGCAACTTGCGGCGTGCCTTCAGGCTTGAGGGCAAGACGCCGCATGACCGTCGGCTAAAAGGGAGGAAAACGAAGTCGGCCTTAGAGGAAAAAAACTAAAAACCAATTCTTCGCTTCTCCGGGTGCTTCTTTTTCCTCCTTTCTTCTCTTTTTTGAATACTCGGCGCCGAGAGCGCAGGCGCAGGACAATGCTTCCTCTTCCTTGAAGTTGAGAGGATAAGGCGATGCTGGACAAGAGCCACAAGATACGATCGGGCGCAGTCCTGGTGGCATTCATCCTATGTTTTTCGATGATTGTCGCTCGACTCTTCAGCATCCAGGTCCTCCAGCACGATTATTTCGTCGCCAGAGGGAAAAAGATATACGAGACCCGCGAGACCCTCTACCCGAGACGGGGCTCCATCCTCGACAGAAACCTCAAAGCCCTCGCCCTGAGCGAGCCCACGAAAATCATCTGTGCTGACCTGCGAAGAATCCGGAACCCCGAGGTTACGCGGATTCCCACTGACCGGTTAGCCGGAGCGCTTGCTCAACTTCTCGACCTTGACCGAGCCAAGCTCCGCCGCACGTTTGCTCTCAAGGGCCGGCAGGCGGTTTATCTCAAGAGGAAGCCCACGCAGGAAGTGATTGACGCGGTGGAGACGCTTCGTCGGGACCGCGAGTTCTTCGAGACAAAGAAGGAGGACTCCTCGCCCTACGGCGGTCGGCAGGCGTTTGTTTACCAAGGCATCTTCTTCGATGACCGCGTCAAGAGGGTCTATCCGGACGGGAGTTTGTTATGCCACGTCCTCGGATTCGTGAGGGATGATCCTCGACCCGGAAAAGTACTCGTGAGAGATGACAGCCACCCGGTTGCCGGCATCGAGAAATCCGCGGAGCAATGGCTGCGGGGAGAAGTGGGATGGCGGATGAAGAACATTGACAACCGCAGGAGGTGGGTCATCTCCGCTCACGTCGTCGAAAAGCCAGCCGTTGACGGGAAAGATGTGGTTCTGGCCATAGACGAGGGCATCCAGTTCATCTGTACCGAGGAGACCAGGCGGCAGTTTGAGGAAGTTGCCTGTAAGACAATCACCGCTATCGTTGTCAACCCGTGGACGGGCGAGGTTTTGGCGATGGCGAATTTCCCGGCTTTTGACCCGAACAACATTGTCGAGTTCAACGCTCAGAAGATGTCCAACGGTGCCATCGAGTGTTCCTTTGAGCCGGGCTCGGCGTTCAAGGGCGTTACTGCGGCGGTGGCGCTCGACGCGGGCGTGGTTACCTCGGAGGAGAAAGTTGACTGCGGGCCGGGCTACTGGCGGGCGCCGAGGGGGCCGCTTCTTCACGATACTCATGGACACGGGGTGCTGACCTTTGAGGGGGTCGTCGTCAAGTCCAGCAACATCGGTATGGCAAAGGTCTGCGGCAGGTTGGGCTCCGAACGCCTCTACCGCGGGCTGAAGAATTTCGGCTTCGGGTCGAGGAGCGGCGTTCGATTGCCGGGAGAGATTTCGGGAACACTCCGCCCGCCGAACCTCTGGACAGGCTATTCCCTCGCGGAGGTGCCCATGGGGCAGGAGGTGGCGGTCACGCCTCTTCAGTTGGCCATGGCTTATGCGGCCATTGCCAACGGCGGCGTTTTGATGAAGCCGCTCATCGTCAAGGAGATAAGAGACGGCGAGGGCAAACCGGCGATCCGGTTTGAGCCGCAGCCGGTCAGACGGGTCATTTCCGAAAAGACCGCTCAAACAATGAGGTTGGCGCTCGAGAAGGTTGTCTCCGAAGGAACCGGCAAACGCGCCAATATTAAAGGTTATTCGGAGGGAGGCAAGACCGGCACCGCACAGAGAGCCCTGCCGGTCACCGACGAGGCGGGACGGATCAAAAAATGGGTCTATTCCAACATGGTTTTCAACTCGACGTTCTGCGGGTTCGCCCCGGTTGAGAATCCGCGGGTCGTCATTTTGGTAACGCTTCAGGGCACGGTCAAGCCCCGCCATTATGGCGGCACGGTCGCTGCCCCGGTTTTCGCTCAAGTTGGCGAGAAAGTGCTGAAGTATCTTCATGTGCAGCCTGACGAGACTGCCCGCGCGGCACAACGCGCCGCGAACGCCCGAAACGTAGCATCGGCTCAACTGCATTGACCTGCGTTGAGAAGAAAGACTTTTGCCGTGAAGCTCAACGAAATCCTGAAAGATGTTGACGTGATAGAGGTCTCAGGCCGGACGGATATAGAGATCGCCGGCATCGCTTGCGATTCTCGTTTAGTAAGAAACGCTTTTCTTTTCGTAGCTGTCCGGGGGCAAAAGGCTGACGGCCACCTCTTTATCGAGGAGGCTGTCGGCCGGGGGGCCCGAGCCGTCGTGTGCGAAAGCCCCTCCATCCCCGCTCGTAACGCAACCAGAATTAGAGTATCGGGAACCCGACGAGCTCTTGCTCAAGCCGCAGCGAACTTCCACGCAAACCCCTCCAAGAGTATAGGGCTCGTCGGGATCACCGGTACCAACGGCAAGACTACTGTCTGTCACCTCGTTCGAGCTATACTTAATGCTGCCGGATGGCCCTCGGGGATGATCGGCACCATTGAGTACCGAATCGGGGAGGAGGTTGTGCCCGCCGAAAGGACTACCCCGGCCCCGCTTCTCCTCAACTCTCTCATTGCGAGGATGACAGCGAAAGGTTTTCGCTATGTCGTCATGGAGGTTTCTTCACATTCCCTCGACCAGCAGAGGGTTGCGGCACTCGATTTCGATGTCGCGGTGTTCACAAACCTCACCAGAGACCACCTCGATTATCACAAGACCGTACGCAACTACCTGCGCGCCAAGACAATGCTTTTCGAGTCGTTATCTCCGCTGCAAAAAAACGGGTTTCCCCGCCGAGCCGTCATCTGCACCGACAAGCCCAAAGGGCGATACATCGTCAGCCGAACGCGCGTGCCGGTTGTGAGTTACGGTCTCAACGGCGACGCCGATGTTACCGCCGAGAATATCCAGCTTCGCAGGAACGGTTCCTCCTTTACGGCGCGCACGCCCTGGGGCGCCGTAGATATTGAAAGTTCCCTTCTCGGTCGCCACAACGTCTGCAACATTCTGGCGGCTGTTGCTGTGGGACTATGCCAGGGAGTCGGCGCCGACACAATTCAGCGCGCCGTGAGCACCAGCCCCCCGATTCCGGGCAGACTGGAGTTCATCCCCACCGAAAGAGGTTACTCCCTTGTCGTGGACTACGCCCACACCGACGATGCTCTGAAAAACGTTCTCACGTCGCTGAGGGAGCTCACAGAAGGGAAGTTGATTGCGGTGTTCGGTTGTGGCGGGGACAGGGACCGCGGGAAAAGAAGGAAGATGGGGGAGGTGGCAAACACCCTCGCGGACTTCACGGTGCTCACTTCGGATAATCCGAGAAGCGAGGAGCCCCTCGCCATTATCTCGGAGATCGTTCCTGGCTTCGGAGCCGGCAGGGACAGGTTCACGATCGAGCCTGATAGGCGGGAGGCGATTGCCGCTGCAATTTCCATGGCGAGCCAAGGCGACACCGTCCTCATAGCCGGAAAGGGGCACGAGACCTATCAGGAATTCGACGGTTACAGGGTGGACTTTGATGATAGAGAAGCGGCGCGGGAGCTTTTAGCGTTGGACCGCGAAGACGCAGGGCCGCGAGCGCCGCAGAGGCATGGCAAATATGGGCTTGATGAATGCCTGCGAACTAATTGATGCCATAAAGGGAAGACTAATAACCGGGCGGACCGAGACAGTCTTCACCGGAGTTTCAATAGACTCTCGGTCCGTCCGCAAAGCAGACCTGTTTATCGCCATCGTCGGAAAGCGATTCGATGGGCATGATTTTGTCTTGGACGCTTGGCGGAAAGGAGCTGCGGGTGCGGTCGTGTCATCGGATTGCGGATTGCGGATTGCGGATTGGGGATTGGGGACTGGGAATTGCGGATTGCGGATTGCGGATTGCGGATTGGAGATTGCGGATTGCGGATTGGCGAAGAACGCCGCGGCGCACTCTGGTTTCGGCAAGCGGGAAGCGGCTGGCGGGTTCGTGCTTGTCATGGTGAAGGATACGACAGAGGCTCTTCAGAATCTCGCGGCATGGCATCGGCGCCGCTTTAGCTGCCCCGTCGCGGCAGTGACGGGCAGCAACGGCAAAACCACGACGAAGGACCTTACGTGGGCGATTCTCTCGCGGCGATACAAGACCGTGCGAGCCCGGGGCAGCAAGAACAATCATATTGGCTTGCCCTTGACGCTGCTGGAGCTGGATGAGGAGACCGAGGCGGCGGTGGTGGAGCTTGGAACGAGCGGCTTCGGGGAAATCCGAGACCTTGTTTCCATCTCTTCGCCGGACGTTGGCTGCATCACAAACATCGGCCCCGCACATCTCGAGTTTTTCGGCAGTGTTGAAAACGTCGCAAAAGCGAAAGCTGAGCTCCTGCAAGGAATGCGGGAGGGATGTCCGCTGGCGCTGAACGCGGACGATGAGTGGTTCGACTGGCTACGTCGCCGAGCGAAGGGGCCGGTCGTGAGCTTCGGTATTCACCGTCCGGCAGATTTCATGGCCGAGGAGATTTGTGCCAGAGATGGAGCGGTCAGCTTTGAGTTGGTGGCGGAGCTCCTCGGCGTTCGGCGGCGGGTGGAGATGCCTTTCCCAGGGGGCCACAACGCTTACAACGCGCTTGCGGCGGCGGCTATCTCCTCGCAGTTGGGCGCCGGAATGTCCGAAATAGAGGAAGGGCTCCGCGTGGCGACGCTCCCCAGCATGAGGTACGAGGTGATGACCTTGTCCGGCGTGACGGTCATTAACGATGCGTATAACGCCAATCCTGCCTCCACGATGTGCTCGCTCGCTTCTTTTTGCGAGATGAGCGTTCCGGGCAGGAGGATTTTCGTCTGTGGAGACATGTTGGAGCTCGGCAGACATGCCGCCGAAGCCCATAGGCGACTCGGCGGTTTCATCAAGAGCAAGCCGATTGACTACGTTGTAGCTTTCGGAGAGGAGAGTCGGGCGGTTGTCGAGGCGGCTTTTCCAGGAGGGCATCACGACGAGAGTTCGGCGTGCTGCCGCTCGGTGGAGGAAGTCGTCTCCGTTCTGAGGGAAGTGGCGGTCCCCGGCGACGCCATTCTTATCAAGGGTTCGCGGGCGAACCGCATGGAGAGAATCGTAGATGCCCTAAAGACCGAGCACAGTCTGGAAGGCTCTGCTGCGCGTCTCTGCATCTGACAATACTGAGAGTGTGAAACGCAAACACGCAAAGGCGCCGAGCGAGAGGTGGAGAAAAAGAATGAATGACAGGGCAATTACAACCCGTCATGGGCTTTTCTGGCTTGGAACTTCGCTGGCAGTAGGGTTGATCATTTCGACCGTTCTGGCGATGAGAACCGTCGAGAGAATCAAGCTGGCGAACCAGACCATTACCGTCAAGGGCTGTGCCGAGCGGTTGGTTGACTCCGATTTCATCACCTGGGGCGCGAGTTTCTCAGTGCGGGCTTCCGAGATGTCCGAAGCTTACAAGAAATTGAAGAACGACCTCGCCACCGTGCTGGATTATCTCCGTAAACAGGGCGTCCCAGAGGAAGAGACCTCGGTGTCCTCCATTTCGTCGCGTACGTTGTACGCCAGGGATGACAAGGGTCACAGTACGGACACGATAACGGGCTATCGCCTCGGCCAGTCGGTCTCCGTGCGCTCCAAAGACTTGGCGAGGATAGGCCGGATATCGAAGGAGTGCACCGACCTCATAGAAAAGGGCGTCGAAATTGATTCTGGGTCACCGCAGTACTTCTGCACGAAGGTTGACGAATTGAAAGTGGAGATGCTCGGGGAGGCCGCAAGGGATGCCCGGCGGCGGGCGGAGCAGCTCGCCAAAGACAGCGGCAGCAAGGTCGGCCCCCTTCGCTCGACCTCCCAGGGGGTGTTCCAGATAACAACTGCATACTCCACTCAGGTGTCCAATTACGGCGTGAACGACACCTCATCGTGGAAGAAGAAGATCAGAGCCGTTGTCACGGTTCGCTACTCGATAAGATGATGGCGGCTCCGTCGCAGCGGTTGCGCCGGGACGCGGCTTATGCGTTCGCGGCGACCGCAAAAGGAAAGGCTTGAGCGTGCTTTACTACCTCTTGTATTCGTTGAGGGACACGGTTAGCGGCTTCAACGTCATGCGCTATATCACATTCCGTGCGGCGATGGCGGCGGTCACCGCTATGCTCCTCGGAGTGGTGCTCGGGCCCTTTGTCATCCACAAGCTTTATGAGTTGAGAATAGGCGCCCCGCTCAGGAAAGAAGAGTTCTTCGCGCTCCACGCTGCTCACAAGCAGAAGGACGGCGTGCCAACCATGGGCGGGATTCTCATTCTGATTTCCGTCGTGGTCGCGACTCTGTTGTGGGTGGACCTCCTCAACGTCAACGTGGCCATCATCCTCGGCGCGACGGTCTGGCTCGGCATCCTGGGATGTGTGGACGACCTCAAAAAAGTCAAAAAAAGAGAATCAGCGGGAATCTCCGCCAAGGCAAAGTTCTTCTGGCAGATTCTCCTCGGATTGGTCGTGGGGGTTCTACTGCTGGTGCTGCCTCAAAAGGCAGGGTACAGCACGAAGCTTTCGATTCCCTTCTGGAAACATCCGCTGTTCGACCTCGGCGTCGGTTACGTCTTTTTCGTCATCCTTATAGTGGTGGGGAGCTCCAACGCCGTCAACCTGACCGATGGGCTGGATGGTCTCGCCATCGGTTGCGCGATGACTGCCGCCCTTGCCTATGGAGTCATCTCCTATGTGTCGGGACATAGCGGTTTCGCAGACTATCTCAACATTCAGTACGTTCCGGGCAGCGGCGAGCTATCGGTCTTCTGCGGGGCGATGCTTGGGGCGGGGCTGGCTTTCCTGTGGTACAACGCCTATCCCGCCGAGGTCTTCATGGGGGACACGGGCTCCTTGGCGCTCGGCGGCGCCGTGGGGGTCATGGCCATATTGGTCAAAAAAGAGCTACTGCTTCTGATTGTTGGGGGCATCTTCGTGATGGAGGCAGTCTCGGTAATCCTTCAGGTCTTCTCCTACAAGACCAGAAGGAAGCGCATTTTCCTCATGACTCCCATCCACCATCATTTCGAAATGAAGGGTTGGCCCGAGACGAAGGTCACCACCCGATTTTGGATAATGGCAATTATCTTCGCTTTGATAAGTCTGGCGACTTTGAAAGTTCAATGAAACCGCATCTCAAAAGGCAGTCGGTAACAACAGACGAACCGAGTGGGCGGAAGGGCCTGTGCGGAGCCTGAGATGCGGGGGAAGAAAATAACACAGTCCCTTCCATCCACTCAATCCGAAAGAAAGAAGGAACCGCCGATGCTCGCGGATACTCGCCGACGGAGCCAACTCCCATTCCGCCAGGCTCGTGTTGCGTTCGTCTGCGGTTATGAAGTCAAAGGAGAAATACGGTTAATGCGGCCCCCTGTCGCTATTGCCTGCTGGCATGGGCATCCCGCCAGCCGTGGCGCGGGCAGGTCTGCCCTTGATTGTTCACGGGCGGGACCCCCTTGCCATAGCGGGAGTTGAGGAAGTGAAGATGCGTTCAACTTGCGACATAACCTGTCAGCCACCCCCCTGGTCTGCGGAAATGGGTGGCCGCATTGACCGGATAATTGATGACCTCTCTGGGCGGCTTGTCCTCGTGGTCGGGCTGGGCGAGAGCGGGCACGCCGCGGCATTATTCCTCCTTTCCAAAGGGGCAAGGGTTCGCTGCACCGACAGCGGCCTCCTCCCCTCTCTTGAGGAGAAAAAGCGAGAGCTCCACAGGTTTGGAGCCGAGGTCGAGCTCGGACGGCACTCGGAACGATTTTGCGATGGTTGCGAGATGGTCGTGGTGAGCCCGGGAGTTGACACCGCCTCCCTCCCATTGGCCTGGGCCAAGGCGATGGGCATCCCGGTCATCAGCGAGGTCGAATTGGCCTTCCGGTTCACACGCAGCCGCATCATAGCTGTCACGGGAACAAATGGGAAAACCACAACCTGCGAGCTGTTGAACCAAATCCTCCACGAGGGAGGTTTCTTCTCAGCCACCGCCGGAAACATAGGATTGCCTCTCGTGCGAAAAGCGGCAGAGTGGGAGGCGCCGGAAGTCCTGGTAGTGGAAATCAGCTCCTTTCAGCTCGAAAGGATTCATAGATTTCGCCCCTTTATTTCTGTCGTACTAAACATCACCGAAGACCATCTGGACAGGTACAGCTCTTTCAGGGAGTACGTTGAGGCAAAAAAGAGAATCGCCGAAAACCAGAGGAAGGGGGATTTCCTCATCGTAAACGAGAAGGTAAAACACCTCTTTCCCACCGGAGGCGGGCCGGACACGCCAACCCTTTTCAGCCTGGGGCGGTCTCCTGGTGCGGATTTGCGTTTCAGCGAGAGGAAGGTTATCAGCCGAATTTCCGGCAGGGAAAAGTGTTACGAGGTTGAACCACACTCCCGCCGTGGGCGCCGACCCGCCCTCCGAGGAGAGCACAACCTTGAGAACCTCGCCGCGGCGATAGGCGTCGCGGAGATTCTTTCGGTCCGAGAGCAAGCGGTTTACGCGGCTCTATCGGGGTTTCGGGGGCTGAGGCATCGCATCCAATTTGTTGATGAGGTTCGCGGAGTGGAGTTTTTTGACGACTCGAAAGCGACGAACGTGGACGCCGTCGTCAAGGCGCTGGAGAGCTTCTCTCGGCCAGTGATTCTTATCGCAGGGGGACGCGACAAAGGGGGAGATTACTCGCCTTTGAGGAAGGCAGCCGCCTCTCCCCTCCCCGACGCGCCAGGGGGGAAAGTCAAAATGGCCGTCCTGATAGGCGAGGCGAGAGAAAGGCTGATGTCCTCCCTCGACGGAGCAGTCGCGACCGTTGCCGCAGATGGGATGGAGGCGGCGCTGGACATTGCTTTCCGCAGTGCTGCCAGAGGAGACGTTGTGCTCCTTTCGCCTGCGTGCAGCAGTTTTGACATGTTTGCCGATTACAAAGAAAGAGGCCAAGTTTTCCAAAAAAATGTCGAGCAACTCAAACAAAAACTGTAAGAGGAGGAAGAACTATGAAGCTGCGTGACACGGTCATCCTGGTTGTCCTGGCGCACGTAGGTCTGGTGCTAATCTGGATCTGCATGGGCGGATGCGCCAACGACAAGGCGCAAGAGCCGAAGGAGGAGGTCGCCGTAGTCGGCCACGGGGCCTCAAATATGGAGATGCCCCCCGCGACTACCGAAGTGGCCAGCGAAGAGAAATCTACGCTCATTCTTCCCGAGCCAACCCCCATCACCTCGGCAGCCACTCCGTCGGCGCCCAGTGCGCCCGCGCCTGACACAAGTGTAGCGAAGACGACCGAGCCGTCTGGCGAGGAAATAACCATCACCGTGAACAAGGGAGATACCCTGTGGGCATTGGGCCGGAAGTATCACGTCCCAGTCAGCGCCATCGTGGATAGGAACGATATCCAGGACAGCAGCCTGATAAGGGAAGGGCGTCAGCTCATTATACCCGTCGGGGCGGCCCCGGTGGAAAGCCCGCGGCCCGAAGCCGAACCGTTGGCGGTCTCAACCGCAGGGCCCGCCACTGCGTTGCCCGCAGGTTCCGAAGCGGTTCCGGTGGCTGAGGGAGCCGAGACCACGCTGCACTCAGTCGAGTCGGGCGAGACGATCTGGATTCTCGCCAGGAAGTACGGCACCACCTCCGCAAAGATCATGGAGGCAAACAACATCACTGAGCCGACAAAACTTCAGATCGGTCGAGAACTTCACATCCCGAAAGGGGAATAACGGTAACCGCCATGCAATCTGAGCGAGCGCTGCTGATAATCCTGGTTGTCATCCTCCAGGGCATCGGGCTGGTGATGATTTACGACTCCAGCGCCATTCATGCCAACGAGGCGCCCGCTATCCGCGATAGCGACTTTTTCCTGAAGAGGCAGCTAATGTGGATGGGATTCTCTCTTGCAGCCCTCGTGCTTCTATCCAACATTGACTACCGCCTTCTCATCAGGAACGCTGGCCCGATCTTCGGCGTGACATTGCTTTCCCTGGCGTTGGTTTTCGTTCCGGGCATCGGCGTCAAGACAAGGCAGTCGTGCAGATGGCTGCGAGTCGGCGGCAAGGTTGTCCAGCCGTCCGAGTTCGCGAAGCTCGCGACCATTCTCTTTCTCGCCTATGCCCTCCCCAGAAATCAGGGGAGGAATCCTCTTGCGCTGAGGAAGTTGTTGGTTCCCATCGGCGGTGTGGCGGCGTGCGCGGGGCTGATTCTGCTGGAGCCGGATTTCAGCTCGAGCGCGGTTCTGGGATTGCTGGCGTTCATCATGTTTTTCGTGGCGGGCACGAAGCTGAGGTATCTGTTCTGCCTTGTCGCGACGGCGGTGGGGGCGCTGACTTACAAGGTGTGTAACTCCAGGTACCAGTTGGGGAGGATACTCGCGTTCGTCAACCCCACCGAGCACCAATCAGGAGTTGGCTATCAGCAGACGCAATCGCTTCTGGCTCTGGGCACAGGCGGCTTATTCGGCCTCGGCCTCGGGCTCGGAAGGCAGAAACTCGGCTTTCTGCCTTTGCTTTACAACGACTTTATGGGGGCCTCAGTCGGCGAACAGGCCGGGTTTCTGGGGATGTGCGTTCTTATCGGCCTCTTCGCGGTTCTTGTGACGTTGGGATTCAGGATCGCACTTCGCGCACGGCATCGTCAGGGGTATTTGGTTGCGGTCGGCGTAAGCTCTTTGATCGCTATTCAAGTCGTCATACACCTCGGCGTTGTCACCAGCCTGCTCCCCGCGACAGGCCAGAACCTCCCATTTGTGAGTTTTGGCGGTTCCAATCTGTTCGTGTCCTCTTTCGGAGCCGGCTTGTTGATAAGCATCAGCCGTGTCGCCGAAAAGGAAACTGTGGAACAGCCGGCGCGTGCTTTGAGAGCGAGAAGAGTTAGGACCGTGTGATTGTTTCCCTGCCGCGCCGCAGAGCGCGGGCAGGATAGTGTGCAGCCCCGACCCACAGGGCATTGCCGACGGCCAGTAGATAGAGTTTTTGGCCTCATGCGAGGAAATACTTCGCGTCCGCGCTCCTCTGCGTTGAGAAGTGGGCAGGCTACAACGCAAAGGCGCGGAGGGAGAGGAAAATGAGAGTTTTGATAGCGAGCGGTGGAACCGGCGGGCATATTTTTCCGGCCATCGCCGTAGCCGAGGAAATCAGGAGCCGAAAACCAGACACGCAGCTTCTCTTCATGGGGGCGAGAAACAAGTCGCTCGAAGGGCCTCGGTTCAGGGACGGTTTACGATTCGCTCCCGTGCCAACCGTGGGGATGCCCCGAAAGGCTTCGGTGGACTGGGCCCCCTTTGCATTTCGTTTATTGGTGAGCTTCGATCAGTCCTTTTGGCGAATAGCGAGTTTTCGTCCGCACGTGGCAATAGGTTTCGGAAACTGTTCGACTCTGGCACCTCTGATTGCGGCAAAGGCGTGCGGCACACCGGTCGCCATTCACGAGGCGAACGTTATCCCCGGGAAAGCTAACCTCCTACTATCTCGCCTATCGGACAAGGTGCTGGTGAGCTTTCCTCGGACCGCTCGACATTTCCCAGGGCATCTGCGAGAGATACGTCCCTGCCGTCGCGCGGGCGGCGCCGAGGTCGTCGGGATGCCACTCAGAAAGGAATTCACACAACGGAGAGATAGGCTTGGCGCCCTGGCCGAGTTAAAACTAAGCGGCACAGAATTCACCCTCCTGGTCGCCGGTGGCAGCCAGGGCGCCCGGGCCTTGAACAAGGAGGTCTGTAACTTACTTCCCCGTTTACAACAAATGTCGCCAAAAATCCAGATCATTCATTTGACGGGGAAAAGCGACTACCCGTGGGTCAGAACGTGCTATGCGCGGTCGTTCCTGCGGTCTTACGTGGCTGCGTTCGAACCGAGAATGAAACGGCTCTACGATGCGGCGGACCTCGTGATTTCAAGGGCCGGCGCCTCGACCATCGCGGAGATAGTCCGAACGGCCAAGCCAGCCATCCTGGTGCCTTTCCCTTACGCGACGCAGCAGCACCAGGCCGAAAACGCCAGGCTGCTCGAGGAGAACAACGCAGCCATCGTCGTGACGCAGCGGTCATCCTCCTCCGGCGAGTCCCCGCTCGTCCCCGGCCTTCTCGAGAAGGTGATGGGATTGGCCCGCGACACACGTCGCCTCCGGGAAATGGCTGACAGCAATCGCAGGTTATCGAACGGGTCTGCGGCTCGAAACATAGTTGATGTGCTCTTCAAGATCGCTCGCCCGGAAGAAGTAGTGGCTCACAACAGAATAGGTCGGCCGGTCGCCGTGCCAGCCTGATTTTCATTGGTCGTGTGATGCGGAATTGCACGACTTACTCGGCTGCCGTGGAATGCCGTACGTCTCGGCGCCTCCCCGGCGAGAATCACAACGGCATGAAACGCCAAGCCGTAGAGGGAAGCACAAAAATACACGGAGGTCATTTTCATGGCTTTGGTACTCGACATATCGAGAGATTATCCGGTGCATTTCATAGGGATCGGTGGGATTGGGATGAGCGGCATTGCTCTCACACTTCTGCACCGGGGATATAACGTTACCGGTTCCGACCTGAGCTCCTCCCCCATTACGGCTCGACTCAGGGGAGCGGGAGCACAAGTCTATCGAGGGCATAGAGCGTCCAACGTGCGCGACAAGGCGACCGTCGTTTACTCTTCTGCTGTGGCGAACGACAACCCCGAGATATGTCAGGCGCGGGCCCTGGGCCTGCCGATTCTCAAAAGAGCGGAAGTCCTGGCCTGGCTCATGAAAGACAAGCTTTCCATCGCCGTCGCCGGCACTCACGGGAAGACTACCACCACATCCCTCGTGGCTCTCATGGCTCGGCACGCGGGATACGACCCTTCCGCGATTGTCGGCGGGGTGGTGGACGCCTTTCGCGGAAACGTACTCTGCGGTACCGGCCCCCACTTTGTCGCGGAAGTGGATGAGAGCGACGGTTCCCTCGTCAACTTCCACCCCTCCTGCAGCATCATCACCAACATCGAAGGGGAACATTTCGCCCACTACCGCGACCTCCAGGGAATCATGAATGTCTTTGGCGCCTTCGTAAAAAACACCCTTCGCAACGGCGAGCTCATCTACAACCTCGACGACCCGAACCTTTCCCGCCTCGTTCAGAGCTACAGCGGCGAGGTTTTGAGCTACAGCGTCCGCCAGCGGGCAGGCATTTTCGCGGAAAACATCGTTCTGGAGGACTTCGGTTCCACCTTCGACGTCTTCTACGGCAGGAGGAGTCTTGGAAGAATGGAGCTGAGCATACCGGGGATTCACAACGTCTCCAATTCACTCGGCGCCATCGCCGCCGCGATGAAAATGGGCATCCCTTTCGAGACCGCCAAGGAGGCCGTCAGGAAATACAGAGGCGTCCGGCGGAGGTTCGAGGTCAAGGGCGTGGTTGACGACGTTCTCGTCATCGAGGACTACGCCCATCATCCGACAGAGGTTGTGGCCACCCTCCGCTCTGCGAGGCAAATCGCCAACGGCGGCCGGTTGGTGGCGGTCTTTCAGCCCCACAGATACAGCCGCACGAAGTATCTTCACAAGAGATTCTCAGACGCCTTCGCCTCAGTGGATAAATTGGTTTTGACCGACGTGTACAGCGCCAACGAACCCCCAATGGAAGGCGTTGACGGCACGACAATACTGCGAAGCGTCCTCGAATGGGGGCAGGATAACGTCGAGTACCTACCCGACCTGAGGGATATACCGGACTTTCTCTCGAAGATTGTCCGCTCCGGCGATGTCGTGGTGGTCATGGGCGCAGGAAACATCAGCATCGTCGCTGACGAGCTTGTGCGAAAACTGAGGAAAAGAAAGGGCCAACCTGCCCTCGTGCCGGCAGGCGAGCTAATGGCGGTGGCGACCGTTGGGCGATAAGTTGAACGTATGGATTATCTGCGGAGGACGCTCGGCGGAACATGACGTTTCGCTCCGCTCGGCCGCGTCTGTCGCTTCGGCGCTAGACCGACGCAAGTACAAACTGCACTTCGTCACCATCACCACCGAGGGCGAATGGGTGAGCTGTCCGGCTCTGGAGGGCTACATGAACGCAGCGTTGGAGAGACCGCAGCGCGAACGAAGCAGCCCGTCTGCGCCGCCCGCGCCTCTCTGCGATGGATTGCGAAGTCTCGTCGAGCGGGTGGCTCTTCCCGCGAGGCAAGACTCGGCCGTCCGGGGCAACGGTCGAATGGTTGCCTTCCCTGTCCTACACGGTCCCTACGGAGAAGACGGGACGATACAGGGCCTCTTCGAGATGCTGGATATACCCTACGTCGGCTCGAGCGTCCTCGGTTCCGCCCTCGCAATGGATAAGGCCAAGACGAAGGAAATTCTTTTTCATAAGGGCATTCCTGTGCCCCGGTGGGTTTCCTTCAAACTGGGCACTGGCGAAGCTCACAATGGCAGAATCCCGGAGATAGTTCACACGGTGATCGGCTACCCATGCTTTGTTAAGCCGGCAAGCCTCGGCTCAAGCGTGGGCATCACAAAGGTAAGAACGCCCGGGGAGCTGGAGGGCGCCATCTCTCTGGCGCGGAAGTATGACAGGAAGATCCTAATCGAGGAGGCCATTGACGCCAGGGAGATAGAGTGCAGCGTTTTGGGCAACGGTGACCCAATCGCTTCGATTCCGGGGGAGATTGTCTCTCCAGACGGCTTTTACGATTACGACGCTAAGTACGGTGACGCGGGAACGGAACTGCTAATTCCCGCGGAGTTATCGGAGGAGGAGGTGGAGCGTGTCCGGCGGCTGGCGATTCGGGCCTTCGCAACTCTGGAATGCTGCGGCATGGCCAGGGTTGACTTTTTCCTCGAGAAAAGAACCGGCAGGATCATGGTGAACGAATTGAACACTATCCCGGGCTTCACGGAGATAAGCATGTATCCGAAGCTCTGGGAGGCGAGCGGAGTGCCTTACTCCCGGTTGCTGGACAGGCTCATCGAGCTCGCCCGCGAGCGGTATCGTGAAAGAAAAAAGCTTTGCGTCAATCGGGATTAGGCCCCGCGGGGCAAAGTTTGCCTCCGCGCCTTTGCGTCTCTCCGTTTTCTACTGTTCCCCTTTTCAACGTAGAGGCGCAGAGGCGTGGAGCATTGATAGGTAGTGGATGGCGCCGCCAAAACGTAAAAAGAAAAGGCCCGTTAAGCTCTTTGTGGCAAACGCTCGAGTGCTCTCAAGAAAGAGGCCTTCGGCCGGTTCAAAGTTTGCCCGACAACGAGCGGTGAGGCTGGCGCTCGTTCTTACGATTTTGGGCGCCTGTGGCTTCGGCGGTTTCGAGGCAGGACGCTACCTCCTTACCGACCCGAGGTACGCGGTCAGGCACATCACCGTTCACGGAAATGTGAAGCTATCGAATGAGAAAATCGTCAACATTTCGGCACTGAGGGAGGGAGAGAACATTTTTCGGGCGAGGATCCATCGCGCCGGGAACCGCCTCTCGGAGCTTCCGCTGATCGAGCACGTCTCAGTGTCACGGATTATGCCTGATATGATTACCATTGACGTTGTGGAGAGGCGCCCCCGGGCAAGGCTTTCCGGGCGAAAAAAACTTCTCGCCGACTACTCGGGAGTGGTGCTTCCGCGTTCTTGCGATAATGATTGGAAGAAGTTTCCCCTGATCGTCGGCGTCGAGACTGCTGACCTGAGTGTGGGTGACCGATGTTCGCAGCCTGCTATGACCAAGGCGATGCGTGTGCTGGAGCTGTGTCAGTCTTCGCAGTTGTCAGATATGGTCGAGGTGGATGGGATTGATTCCTCCAGACCGGACGACCTCCGCCTTTACCTGAAGAGAGGCGAATACACCAAGGATGCGTGCGAAGTCCGCGTGGGAGCGAAAGGTTTCGGACAGAGCCTGGCAAAGCTCGCCGCCATCCTCAAATTGGAGGCGGGGAAACGTGGAAGAAAGATTGGGTGGGTTGGCGACCTGACTCTGGAGAGAGTTCCGTTTCATTGATAGGAAAAATGGAACCCACAGGCGCGGAGCCGAGGAGCCTGGCCAGCCTTCTGAACAGCCTCCGTAGTGGCAAAAGGAATCGGGCGCGATGTTAAGGAAGAACAACATTGTGGTAGGGCTTGACATAGGCACGACAAAGGTCTGCGCCGTGGTGGCGGAGCGCGTGCCGCCCTGCGCCGGCAGCGAAGCGCCGAGCAGAGAGACCGGACAGGTTCGAATTCTCGGTTTCGGCAGCGCCCCTTCGAAAGGGTTGCGCAAGGGCGTTGTGGTCAACATCGAAAGCACGGTGGACTCCATAGGGAGGGCCGTGGACGAGGCGGAGCTTTCCTCGGGGGTGGAGATCGGCTCTGTGTTCGTGGGGATTGCGGGAGGGCACATTCAAAGCTGCAATAGTCGCGGCGTCGTGCCCATCACTTCCGACAAGAAGGAGATCACTCACGCCGATGTGGAGAAGGCTGTCTCCGCTGCGAAGGCCATCGCCGTTTCGATTGACAGGGAGATCATTCACGCCATACCGCAACAATTCTGTGTTGATGGGGAAGAAGGCATCGCCGATCCGGTGGGTCTGCACGGGCTGAGGTTGGAAGCGGACGTCCACATCGTTACCGGCGCGGTGATGTCCGCTCAGAATATCGTCAAGTGTGTGAACAACGCAGGGATTCAGGTCGAGGATATAGTTCTTCAACCTCTGGCATCGAGCATGGCGACGCTTTCCTCCGTTGACAAGGAGGTCGGCGTCATCCTCGTGGATGTGGGAGGCGGCACCACAGATTTTATCGTTTACAGCGACGGCGCTGTCAGGCACAGCGACGTGCTTTACCTCGCGGGCAACGACGTTACCCGAGATATACACAAGGTGCTGTGCATTCCCGAGTCAAAGGCTGAAGAACTGAAGATTAAGTACGGTTTGGCCCTGGCTTCGATGGCGCGTGCGAGCGAGACCTTCCCCCGGCCGGCGACGATGCACCGTCCGGCCGCTCACGAGCCGCTCCGCATGCTTTCTGAGATCATCGAGTGCCGCATGCGCGAGATTTTTTCCATTGCCAAGCAGAGAATTCGTGGGAACGGATGCGGCAACCTCATAGGCTCAGGCGTGGTTTTGACGGGGGGGACCTCGCTCTTGAAGGGATGCCGCGACCTCACTCGAACGGTGTTCAACGGCATCCCCGCTCGCCTCGGGAGGCCCCAAGGGGTGATCGGTGCCATCGAAACCCTTGCCAATCCCATTTACGCCACGGCCGTGGGGCTTGCCAAGTACGGCGCGGAGTTCAGAGTCAGGGGAGAGGAGGTCCGGTTCAATCGCAGAAACATCTTCAAAGCCGTTTTGAAAAAGATGCAGGAGTGGGTCAGAGGACGTTTTCGTTCCGAATAGATGGTTGAAATTATGGATTCCTCTGCGCCTCGGCGTTGGGAAGTAGAAGAGTATAAGACGCGGAGACGCAAAGGCCAGGAGAAAAAACTAATCAACAACAGCGGCATTGGTCTAAGTGAGGCGGCCGCTACTGCGGCTTGCCGCCTGGGCAGGTGACGGGCTTCGCCCGTCGAGAAATAGGGGGTGAGAACGTGCTGAAGATAGTTGATACGGAAAACGAACAGACAAGGATAAAGGTCATCGGGATCGGAGGCGCCGGGTCTAATGCTCTCAACACCATGATCTCCTCCGACATCGAGGGGATTGAGTACGTGGCAATCAACACCGACGCCCAGGCTCTCAAGGCATCGGCAGCCAAAGAGAAAATTCAGGTCGGCAAGTCCGTTACCCACGGGCTGGGAGCTGGAGGAAACCCCGATGTCGGGAGGGACGCCGCAACCGCTGAGGCGGAAGCTATTGACGAAATGCTTGACGAAGCCGAAATAGTTTTTCTGACGGCCGGATTCGGTGGGGGTACCGGCACCGGCGCCACACCCGTCATCGCAAAGGCCGCCAAGGAGAAAGGCATCTTGACCATGGCGGTGGTCACCAAGCCTTTTATGTTCGAAGGGAGCATCAAGGAACGCATCGCCAACGAAGGTCTCCGGCAACTCAGGGCCATCATTGACACGGTCATGGTGATCCCCAATCAAAGACTTTTTGAGGTCGCCGGGGAGGAGACCTCCATGGTTAACGCTTTCCGAATAACCGACGATGTGCTGTGCAAGGTGGTTCAAGCCATTTCCCGTCTGATTCTGAAGCCGGGGATCATCAATCTGGATTTCGCGCACATCCGCACAGTCATGTCCATACCCGGCGCCGCTACTATCGGCTTCGGAGAAGGGCACGGCAGCGAGAAAGCGATGACCGCCATGAGGGAGGCAATATCCAATCCCCTCATGGAGCAGGCGGAACTCAAGGGGGCAAAAGGCGTCCTCATCAGCCTGCTGTGCGGAACGGACCTTATGCTTCGAGAGCTGGACGCCGCTGTAAAAATAATCAAGGAGATTTCGGCGCCGGACGCCAACGTGATCTTCGGAGCAAATATTGACCCCGACATCTCGGAAAAGGCGGCGATCACCATCATTGCCACCGGGTTGCAGACCGATAAGACCGCTAAAGAAAGTGACGCGGCTCCCGTCAAGGAACCGGCCCAGAAGGTCATAGATTTTGCCGAGGACGCCGAGGGCGAGGCCGCGCGCGAGGACGCGGGCGCCCTCGAGCCCTCGGTTCTCCCGGGGACCGACGAGTCCTTTTACAAGAAACTCAAGACGCCGGCTATATGGCGAAAAAAGGGGAAACGAGCTTGACCTCTCCTCGCCGCAAGCGACAGGCGAGGCAGGCTGATATTAGGTGACCGGCACATGGCGAGTGAGCACAAGGCGGCAGACACGGGGCCTTCCCACGTTTCGGCACGCGATTTTCTCCGCCGCTCACCCGCCGTGCCGGCCCCTGAATAGCACGTCGGATACCGCTATCTTCCGATGACGTACTGCCAGAATAACTGAAATCGTGCCGTGGGAATGTAACGGGGTGAAAGAAAAGGTGCGGGGCGCGGGGCTTTTCCTATTCGTGCCGCAGGGCCTCGATGGGGTCCATGTTCGCCGCCCGGGAGGCGGGGTAAAGCCCAAAAATCACTCCGATGGCCACCGAAATACCGAACGCCAGCATGAGTGACCACGCTGTCACAATCGTCCTCATGTCCGCGAAATAAGTCACCAGACCCGGAATCGCCACGCCTATTGCCAACCCCACGACCCCGCCTCCAGCGGAGAGCACAACCGTCTCCACTAAGAACTGAAGGATGATGTCTCGCCTCTTGGCTCCCAGGGCGCGACGGACGCCGATCTCCCGGGTTCGCTCCGTGACGCTGGCAAGCATGATGTTCATAATTCCTATCCCGCCTACCAGAAGGGAGATGGCGGCTATGGAACCCAAAACGACGTTGAAGATTCTCTTCGTTTTTTCCGCTTGATGAAGAAGTTCCAGTGGCACAGTTACTTCGTAGTCCATCTTGTCGTGGAACTTTTTCAGAAGTTGGCGGATGATCATTGCGGTGGTGGGCACATTCGCGACAGCGTTCACTCTCACTGTTACTTGCCGTAGTTCCACCCTCTCGACTTCCATTGTTCCGGTGGTTCTCTTTATGTTCAGGTCGCTATATCTTTCCTGGGCAGTGGTCAGAGGGATGTAGATGTCGAGGTTGAGGTTCTCTTTGGCTGCTTTTTTCGCAGTCGCGCGACGTTCCATGATCCCCACGATCCTGTAGTAATCGGGGCCGATCTTGACTTCTTTTCCCAGCGGGTCCAGGTAGGTGAAAAGCTTCTTGGCGATTCCTTGCCCGAGAACACAGACGTTTTTCCTTCTCGACATGTCCGTCGGGGTGAAAAAGCGGCCTCGGCCCCTTGCGACATGAAAGTTGGCGATGTCCGGATACCAGGGAACCGTTCCCACGACGTGAGTGCTCACCCGCCGGGCCTGGAAATAGACATCTTTATCCATGCTTTTCACTGGCACGACCACTCTTATGGAGGGGATGGTTGTGGCGAACCGTTCCGCGTCTTTGTAGGTCAAGCCGTACACGAGAAGCCGGCTCCTCTCGACATTCGCCACTTCCTCTTCGGGGGGCTTCACACTTCGGATGATGATGTTGTTGCTGCCGAGCAGCTTAATCTGCTGCTGAGCTTCCCATCCCGCCCCCTCTCCGATGCTGAGCATAGCGATTACTGAGCACACCCCGAAAATGACGCCCAGAGCCGTCAGCACCGAACGCATCTTATGGAGCAACAAACTCTTTAAGCCCACTTTGACTGTTCGCACGACCTGAAAAAGGTTCATTTCTCGAAGGGACTCCCTTCCGACTTTCTCTCGGCGCCTTTGCGCCTCTGCGCTCGATACTCTTAATATTCTTTAACGCAGAGGCGCGAAGGCGCAAAGCAATTCCTGAATCCACCTCGCCGAAGTGCCTACCGCGTCAACTCGCCTCCGTTGACGAGCAGCCCGTCCCTGAGCCGGATAATTGACTTGGCCTTGGCGGCGATTTTCTCGTCGTGAGTCACCATTAGAATGGTCTTTCCCTCCTCGTTCAGCCGGGAAAGGAGGGAGAGAATCTCGGTGCCCGTCGCGGAATCGAGGTTGCCCGTCGGCTCGTCCGCCAGAATGATAAGGGAATCGTTGACGATGGCACGCGCGATGGCTACTCGCTGTTGTTCCCCACCGGAAAGCTCCGTTGGCCTGTGCTTCAATCTCCCGCCGAGACCGACCTGGTGGGCGAGCTCGGCGCTTCGTTCCTTGCATTCCGCAGGAGGGACACCCTGGTAAACGAGAGGGACCTCGATATTCTCCAGCACCGACAGTTGTGGAATCAGGTTGTAGGATTGGAATATGAAGCCCAACCTGGTGCTCCTGATCTCGGAAAGCTCGTCGTCCGTCAGTTGGGAGACATCCTCTCCTCCGAGGTAATAGGTTCCCGAGGTTGGCTTGTCGAGACACCCCAGGAGGTTCAGAAGGGTGGATTTCCCGGACCCGGACGGCCCCATGATTGCTGCAAAGTCCCCCTTCTCGAACGACACGGTTATTCCCTTCAGGGCCTCAACTGCAAAGCCCCCCAGAAAGTACGTTTTTCTCAGCTCAACGATCTCTGCGATTTTCTCTGTCATTGAACCCTTAACTCTTGAGGCCTCGGCGCCGACCTCCCGCTTGTGCTGGGCGCCCCGGCAGAAGAGCCGGGCGGCCTTCTTCCCGGGCGTGGGCCTCGACGGCGAGGCGACCCTTCAGCTCCCTGCGGCCCTTGGCCGCGTCTTCCGGCTCCCTCCATAAACTTCCGGCGGATTTGCTGCATCTTCTCCGGAGTCATGTTCTCGAGGTCTATCTCTTCCGTTACGCCCATTCCTTTGAGCCGCTCCTGCATCGCCTTTTTCTGTTCCGGGGTGAGATTCTTCAGGAAAGCCGCTGCTCCCTCTTGGGGCCTCTCCGTCTTGTCCTGCGGGCTTTTCTCCGGCGCTCCCGGCGTACCGGCAGTTTCCTCGGCGGGTGGAGTTTTCCCCTTATCTGGCGCAGGCTCGCGGGACTTTTCCGCCGAGGTTGTTTTTTCCGGCGTGATTGGAGCGTAAGTAAGAACTTTGTCCCTCTCCTTGAGGCCTGACTTTATTTCCACATAATTATCGTTCGACATGCCGACCCCAACTTCGGTAGGCGCCGGCCTGGAGCCTTTCATCACATAGCAGACCTCCCGTTCGCGGCGAACAGTAACGGCTTGCACGGGCACATACAAAACGTTCGTGAGGTCGGCAATGATGATCTCCACTTTGGCGGTCATCCCCGTTGCCGACTTCAAGGCTTCCGGCTCGCCGTCAATTATGATGGAAGTGGTATATACGGTAAGGTCGGGGTTCATCCAACGATTACCGGAATCCGGCAAAATGGCTACCTTTTCCACGTGCGCGTGGAGTGTCAGGCCGGAAAGGGCCTCGATGGTGATGATGGCCGGCTGCCTCGCCTTAATCATGTCCCGCACAGATTCGTGTACGTTGACGTCCACCTTCATCATCGAGACGTCCGGAAGTTCGATGATTTTCTGACGTTCATATACCTTTTCCCCCTCCGCGATCAGCCCTCCAGACCCCCCTCTCCGCCAGCGCTCTTCCGAACTGGAGGCATAGACCACAAGACCCGGCTGAGGGGCTTTGATTGTTGTCTTTTCCAGTTGATCCGTGAACCTGGTTAAGCGGGCCTTCTGCATATTGTACATCGCTTCTTTCGCTTTTTTATCAGCCTCCTTCTGAGCGAGCTGCGACTTCGCTCTGCGTTTCGCCCTCTCCAATTCCTTTTGGGACTCCTCGTAATCGGCTGTGTATTTCGCGAGCTGCTTCGGATGGTCATACTGCTGGAGTAGCTTTTTTCCTTCCACCGCTTCCTGTACGGAGATCTGGTTGCTTTGATAAGAGGACTGGTCCCCCTTCAACTCCGTCTCTGTCACGTACCCTTTTTCGTAAAGCGCTTTTGTTCCGTCAAGCTTCAGCTTCGCGATTTCCAGACCGGTTTGCGCTTGGACAATAGCGTTATCGGCTTTTCTCTTCTGCTGTTCCCAGTCGCCTTCGGTGTATTTTTCGAGGTCAATTTTTGCGAAATCCAACGCAAGCTGCGCAGCCTTGATGTCGCTCTCGTTCTGGTTTTCCTGTATCGCGTACGCCTCGCTTGAGTTCGTGTAAGCTGCCTGTGCCGACTCCACGCTGATCTGTTGCTGTTCAATGCGGTCCCTCAGCTCCGAAGAATCAAGCACTACCAGCACGTCCCCCTCCTCGACATAGCTCCCTTCCGGAACGATGTTGATGATGGTGCTCTGCCCATCCACTTCCGAGTTCAGGGAGACCGACTTGCGGGCCTTTATTTTCCCCGATTCGAGGACCGAGATGCGTAGGTCCCCCCTTTTGACCGTATAAAGCGCGTCGGCCAGGGTCGAGGCGTTGTTCCCTGAGAACTTCGCCCAGGCTATCCCTCCCATGACAATCGCCGCGACCGCCGCAACGATTATCCTTTTCTTCAGCTTATGATTTCGGGAGTTCTTCTTTTTCTGATTCAGCTTGCTTTGTTCTTTCGACATCTTCATCACCCTTTTCGGTAGGCTTTTCCTCAACCCACAACCCACGTTGGTCAACTTGGAGGGCTTCCATGCTCTGCCACAACTGTAACTTGGCTAACTCATGTTGTACCAGAGCCGAGGTCAAGGAGTTTTGTGCGTTGAGAAGGTCCCGCCTGGCGAACAGGACGTCCCTCGCCGTCGCCCTCCCGACATCGAGGTTCATTTTGGTGTTATCAACCCTTCTCATCCCTAAATTGAGACTCATTTTCTGGATCTCGCAGGTTTTCCTCGCCTCCTCCAGATTGCGATAGGCGCCCCTCGCTTCCAATTTGATGTTGTCTCTCAATAACGAAAGAGACCGCTTCTGGCTCTCGAGGGCTATCAGCGCTTGCCTGTAGGCGTTGCGTTCTTGTTTCCGGTCTATCGGCAGGTCGAAAGAGAGCCCGCCCGTGTACGTCGCTTTGTTGAATTGAAACTTCACCGCTTTCGTAGCCGGCTCGGTGTCGGCGCTCGTTGATATGGAAACATCCAGCCCTGCCCGGAGGGCATCACGGGCTATAGCTACCGCTCGCTCACTGTCCTCTAGCGCATCCTCGGCGGTCATAAGGTCGAGCCTGTCATTGACGGCTTTCCCCACCGCCTCCTCGATGGTGAAATTGGGTGGAGGAAGGCCGTCTTTCGCTTTTTCCATCAGAACTTGCAGTTCTTTCTCGTCCAGAACGACCGGAGTTTCCACGGGAAGACCGAGGGGGTCCACCTTGAACTCATCGAGCCGGTCGAGATATGCCAGGCGTTCGAGAATCCATTTGTTGCGGGCCGCCAACTCCCCCTGCCGAGCCTCGTCCACCTGAAGAAGCGTGATGTTTTTTGCCTTCTCATCGAACATTGCCTGAAGCCTGTTGGTGTCGCTCCGCTGGCTGAGGTAGTTCTTGAAAGAGTTTATGACCGTGTCCCTCTGCTGCAGCACGCGGTAGTAGCTCGTGGCCGCCTGCACGGAGAACTGCTTTCGGTATCGGGCAAAGTCCCGCACCTGGTATATCGTGCTTCTCTCCGCCTGAGTAAGGTTTTCCCTGGCGACCAGCCGCCCCCCTCCTCGCAGCAGTGGCTGAGTGATGTCCAGCGAGAAAAGGGAGCTGATCGCTCGCCTGCGGTCGCCGGTCAAAAACTCGGCAAAGCTCGTGCCCAGGTTCAGCGCAACCCGGGCGCCGCTCGCTATCGCCTGCCCCACGGAGAAGCTCCCCTTGCCGCCAACAGATTCTTCGCCCCCGTCCTTTTGCCCGGTTGCTGACCCTGTCAGGCCGAACTGCGGACGCCAGAGATGTCTTTGCAGACCCAGCGCCAACGCTCTCGAAAACAGGCTCTCCTTTTGACTTTGGAATTGCCTGCTGTTGGCCACTGAGAGCTCCATCGCCTGGGCGAGAGTCAGCTTCACCCCCTCGGGCGGAGTGGGGATAATCTGCTCAGCAATTTCCTCGTAGGAAAGCGCCAGCAGCGCAGTGAGCTTTTCGTCCGTTAGCGCTTCGATTCTCTCGTCGGTAAGTTCCACGGATGCCACCTGTTCTGCGGAACCACCTTGAGTTTTCTTTCCAGGCTCGGACCCTCGCATGAATTCCGGGAGGGGCTGCTTTTCAATTGTAAAGCCCGTATAGGGTTCTCCGAAAACCTCTTCCTGTTTCTGGTTAATGATTCGATATGTTTCCTCGTCAGCCGATTCCCTGTAGCGGGTGGGGCTACACCCCCACACCGCAATAGCAAATACCGCCAGCAAGCAAAGATTCTTTCTCAAGCCACTGTCCTTTCTCAGCCTTTTCCGTCGTTTTTCCAGTCAGGAACAATCTGATGAGCCTTGCCCCCGCTGAGTGACATCCATCGCATAGTGAAGGGAGGCCTGCAAAACCAAACCATATCGCCTGGCCTCCCCGCGCACGCTTTAACAAGTGTCGCATTCTGAAGCCGTTTTGTCAAACCGATTTATGCTCCGGATGTTGCCGCGTCTCCGTGGCGTGCCCTCACGCCTCGTTTTGAACCTTTCCCGTCGTACGTTGACGCCGTGGGTCTGTCCCCTTTGTCCCTCTATCATAGAACGGAAAGGGCCACCGCCTCCTTTTCGCCCGCCCTCGGCGGGCGCCGCAGTTAGCCACCGGCTTTAGTCGGTGGTATCGGATATAACGCGCCATCCCTCGGGAGCCGGCTTCAGCCCCGCCGAGGCGGGGCTTCTCGACCAAAGGATTCATCCGAAATATGCCACGCAAATACGCCGCACCTTATGCTCCTGACGTAATGCCTCAGTTACGGGCCGCTGAGGCTGGAACCGCAGAGTGCGTAGAGCACGCAGAGGGGCTTACCCATCGCCGGCGTCCTGTCCCGCCCCGCGTTCCGCGGGGGATATCGAGGGGCTCCCTTGCCCTCGACGGGTTCGGGCTGTACCCTTCACGGCAAAAAAATGGCGTCCCCCACGTCGCATCCGCGTCCCGCCCGTGGGGGTCATGGACAAGATGCCCATGCCACGGCAGGCGACGACGGAGTCCTTCTCATACTCCTCTCTGCGACTCTGCGCCTTTACGTTACCCTCCTTTTCCCTTGTTCTCTCCCCCGCCAAGGCGGGGTATTCGCCCGAGACTGAGGCCATACCTCCTGACACTGTTTCTGGCCACCGACCCGCTCAGTTTTCCTACATTTACCCTTATCCGTTATACGATGGGAGCGGTGCTCCGGTTTAGGGAGAAAGCCGACGAGCCGTTTTTGCAAGCAGGCTTTTCATGGAGCGGAAAGCTTTTTCGGCTCTGGACAGCATAAAGCCGTGCGAAATCCACATAGGCGGATCCATCACATAGAAAGAACCGGGCTATGGAATGAGGATGTCGAGAATATTGACATCGTTGAGCCTCGCGTGGGAGGTATGGATGAATAATGAAGTCGCCTCCACTCTGTTCTTAGCGTAACATCTTAATCTACAGTAGGTTGCGAGCACAACGAAACTGAACAGCCGGACACTACTGGCTTGCAATGAACGTCTAATCCGATGTACATTCTCATGGGCTGCTCCTTTCTTTGGTTTGGGGCGCACATGCGACCCCTCTGGTTTGGTCACCTTTCCCGGTCTGTACCGGGGTATCACAAACCGCCACTCCAGGGCAGCCCGCTTTCATGGTTACATGCCACGGCAGGCGAGGACGGAGTCCGTCTCATCCTCCTCTCTGCGACCCTGCGCCTTTGCGTTATTTTCCCCTTCCTCTTTTCTCTCCCCCGCCAAGGCGGGGTATCCGCCCAAGACTGAGGCGTTACGCCACACCCAACTTTCCCGGTTGACATGCAAGATTTCGGAGGTTACATTGCTGGCTTACTTGTTGCCAACAGCGGGAGTTCTCCCCTCGGTTCGTGGTTGTCGTTGGGCGGCATGGTATGTTTCCGGCGACTGAATGCCGCGCCAGCGGCCTGCAAAACGCAGGCTCGCAGAACAGCGCCGAGGAGGGGTTCCACGTTCACGGGAGAATCCCAAAAGGGTGCGGCTCCATTTGGGTGGCAGAATCTGGATGAATCCTTTGATCGAGAAGCCCGGCTGAAGCCCCGCCAAGGCGGGGCCAAAGCCCGGCTGAAATGTTATCCTCGTGTCCTCAATTGTGCGATAGAGATGGAGACTCGACATGGGGACGGCGTGAATGCCGCCTGCGAGAAGGACGGAAGAAGGCGTCATGGCATCCCGCCGAAACGCAGCCACACGCTCCCGAAAATCATGATTGATTTCCAGTGCGGGATGCTGGTATTATAATAAGAAATGGTGTAGTTTCACGACACACGTGCGTGTGTTCTCTATAGGAAAAGGGGATTATTCAACTTACCTGAAGGGTCATGTCAAAAATGTCACGGCGCTCTTCGACGGTTGCGGATAGGTGGCGCCGGAGCAAAGGGAAAGCTGGTGAAAAATGATTGAGCATCTGCCGTGGGTCATTGCGGGGTTGGTTGTGGGACTTTTTGTGGGGTATGTCTTGGGCAAATTTAGGGGCGCGCGTGAGGTTTCGGAGGAACTCGGCCTCGAGGACGACCCTGCCCTGGCGAGGACGCAAAAGGCGGGGGCGCCCTCTTCTCAAACGGACGACGAGTCTGCGAAGACCGTCTTTATCAGGCGCGGAGGAAGCCACTATCACAAGGAGAGTTGTCGGCATCTGCGGCGCCACGGCGGGCAACCCGTCAGCAAAACCGACGCTGTCAAGAAAGGCTTCAAGCGATGTCCGAGTTGCCGGCCATGACAGGCCTTTTTCGGGCGCGCTCGAAGAGCGCCGCATCGCCGCCGCGGGTCGTTCGGCGCTGATTCAGTCCTCGTCGCAGCGTCAGTACGAGCCGTATTTCAAGCCGCTTTCGATATATTGGAGGTAATTGTCCTCCGTCTTTCTTGATAGAGGCACATTAATCGGCGCCGCCGTCGGCATGAGGACAAAGCCACCTCCATTTTTGGCTTCGCGCATGGCTTTCCTCACGAGAGAATCTACTCTCTCGCGGCTCGAATGCTCAAGTTCCTTCAGCTCGATATTACCGAAGAGACAAAGCTTCTCCCCGTACAGCTTCTTGACCTCGCCCATTTCTATGTCGCCGTCCGGCGGCGGCTCGATGGGGTCGAGGCCTTCCGCTGCCGCCGCCACAATCTGGTCGAGAATCCTGGCTATTTTCCCGTGACTGTGAACCCTCGCGAAACCGCCAGCCTCCCTGACCGCCCCGCATATCTCCCTCAAATAGACAGTAACGTATTTCCGAAAGTACTCCGGTGAAAGATAGGGCGGCGTCGCGTACTCAGGGCCGCAAATCCGGAAAATCACATCGCCGACGTCGTTGCGGAGCATTTTGCGAAGACAATGCATTTGGCGTTCGTGAATCACATCCAGGAAGCACTTCATCCGTTTTTCATTGGAGACAGCATAGACTAAAAATTGCCCCATTTCGAAAAGCTCTGCGGCCATGCATATCGGGTCATCCACGGATACCATCATCAATCCTTTTTCGCCGAGAGCGTCGCGCTCGGAAAGGAAATGGCTCATGTCCAGCGCCGGCGGCTCGTACGGAATCGCCATGTAGCGGTCAATGTCCTCGATATTCTTGAGGAGGTGTTCGAGAGTCCAGCGCGTATGGAGGTCATCGTCCTGGCGGTGCAGGCACGTCAGCTTGCCTTTGCGGGTATGATAAGTCGTGCGGGTGAAGGAGCTTTTCCCCTCTCGCCAGGTCTCGGTTTCCATTCCCGGCACGGGGGAGCTTTTCCAGTCCGGCTCGAGCATGTAAATGCAGTCGGTCCTCTCGCGGATTGCCTGCATCAGCCGCGAGTAGGACGGTTCGTTGTTCTCCCACGCGTCGCCGTTCAAGCCAACAAGCTCATACGTGGAAATCGGCACGCGGTCCGTCGGCTCGTGCCGAAGGCACCTGAGAAGTCTCTCTCGCGAAGAAAGCTGACCCATACGCGCCCTTTCCAGCCTGGTCTCAGACCCCTGATTTACGGCATTTCCCGCCCACGGTAGAAGCGATGCCTGACCGTGGCATCCGTCGGCGGGACACCGGTTTCCGTTCCATCGTCGGTAATAGAGATCAACGGGCCGTCAGCGACAATGGGCGCTCCCAGAGGCAGCCACTCCATCTCGCTCCCAAACAGGTTGTTGGAGTATTCGACTTGATAGGTTTGGCCCGGGGTGGACTCGAATGAGAATGTCAGCGTCTCCGCAAGGCCAATATGACCGGAGGGCCTCGTTATCTGAAAAACGTCAAACACCTCGCCGTTGGAGCGGGTTGCTGAGAAAGTCGCTCGCCACCTGCCGCTGCCGAGGAGGGCGATGTCCACCTTGATGAAGCTGTAAGAAGAGTTATCGAAAGCTTTCGTGTAAAAGGCCTCGTTGAGCTCGTCCCACATCCATGAGCCGGGCGCGTTCCACCCGCTCGCTTTACTGTACATGGGCGCCCCTCCTGCTCCTTCGACAAAATAGAGAATGCGATAGTTGTCAACATACGTCTCGCTTCGTTCGTAGAAATGGTCGTGAGAGCCGAAGACCGCGTCCACGCCGTATTCCCGGAACAACGCGTCCAAAAATCTCAACCTGTAAGAACTGTTTCTCCCCCACGGCCCCGAACTATACGGAGATTCATGGAAGGAGACGAACGTGAAAGGGCATTGCGCCTTGGCAACCTTCAGTTGGTTGACCAACCACTCGTGCTGGGGGCTTCCCGGATGTATGTCCGGCGACCCCTCGGTCGGGCCGCAGCCCGGGTCATATTCCGGTTCAGAGTCGGAGTTGGTGTCCAGAACAATAAAGAACGCCGGGCCGTAGCGAAAAGAATAGAACCTCTCGCTCCATTCCGGGTGGTCGTCCTCCAGACCGCTCGGCGGAAGAACGAAATAGGACAGATAACTCAAGATCGCCTCGTCTTTGTATCCCCCTAAGGCCATATATTCGTGGTTTCCTATCACGGGATAGAACGGAAAGTTTCCCATGAGGCTTTTCTCTCCATCGTGAGGAGCGGCGCTTTCCCAAAAAATGCCCCAGGAGCTCTCGTTATCCCCCCAGTGAACGAGGTCTCCGGTGTGAATCACTAAGGCGGGGTTGACAGCCCTCATCGCCTCCGCAAGGGCCTGATGCTCCGGGCCGCTGTCTCGCGAATCTCCGTAAACCGCGAAAGTGAATGGAACATCTTCCGACGGCGCCGTCTTGAATCCCGCGGTGAAAAAGCTCCCTTCGCCCTCTGCCGGGATTCTGACACGGTAGTGATAACCTGTTGCGGGCTGCAAATCGTCGAGGCGAACCTCATGTCGCTCGTCGCTGCCAACATTCACGATAGAGCTGTTCTGAGTCCCCTCCACCCAGTATTCGACAGTTCCGTCGGTCGGCACATCGCTTTCCCAACAGACAGTAATCGAGTTCTCAGTGACGTTCTGAAGATAGGGACCTATCGCGAAGGAAGGCACGTCCTCGGCCGCCGCAGACAGGCAACCCGACAATCCGGCAAAGGCAATCAGCCACACGCTTCCTTTCAGCGCGATTCGTTTCAGGAGAGAACTGACCCGGCTCAACAAAACAACCAGAGAAACAGCACAAAAAGTCCTCGCGACGACCACAGAAGTCCCACGCCGCGAGCGAGAACTATTTGGGCAAGCAGTTTCTTTGACAAAAGGTCGCGTTTCGTGCATCTTTCTCCTCTCTCCAATCGTCGCCATAACTGATATGATTATACCAGAGATACGAGTACCCCGGAAGCCCTTCCTGCGTTATCCGCAACTACGGAACGTGCATGGAACGCACGCCGAGGGCGGTCGAGCTTTGCCCCGTCGGCTCGAAGGATTTCAGGCAGCTTGAAAATCATCCCTTCACTATTCGCCCAACCGATACCCACAAAGAACTTGACAGTTGGAGACGCACATCACAGAGTGAGTCTCATGGGGGGTGACAGACTAACTCACGATGACCGGCCCCTCGGCGCCTCAACAGTTACGTCCAAAAGGGAGGTTCTCGCATGAGAGTTCACAGCGCTTATTGTATCTGCGGGCGGGCATGGGTCTGGCTCGCGGTTGTTTTCTTTCTATCGCTTGGCGCGTGTTCGGGCGCCAGCGGCCTCAAGGTGAAAGTCAGCGAGAACACTAACAAGCTCATGCCGTATCAGGTCTTCGAGCTTACGTTCTATCATCAAGGGGAATATGAAAACCCGACGTGGGATGTGACCATCGAGGTGCAGTTCACTTCCCCGACGGGGAAGAAATACGTTGTGTGCGGGTTTTTCTACGGCTCGACAAAACCGCAGAAGCCGATTATCAGAAAAGACTCGGACAGCAGCGGAAGGACGAGGGAAACGGCGAACTGGCCCTGCGCCCCGGCTGACCTCTGGAAGGCCAGGTACGCCCCGAGCGAGCTCGGCCAATGGAGGTTCGACTACCTTTTTCGGAACAAGAAGGCCCAGACCGCCAGAGGCAGCGGGAGATTTCGCGTCGTGAGTGGCCGTGTCCATCAAAAAGGCTGGGTGCGAATCAATCCCAAGAATCCTTACCGGTTCATATTCGAGGATGGAAGCCCGTATTTTCCAATCGGCTTTCAGGATGGCGTTTTCGACAACAACCACGACGGCTCGGCGATGGATGCTTCCTCCATGGAAGGTCCCTTTCGTCCCGACCCGGAGGGAAGACGACCGAAGCCGCCGCCCGGGGCCATGTTCGCTCGCGGCCCCTCGATGAATCCCCAGAACTGCGACGTCCATTTCGGGCGGCATTCCCGTGGGGGCTTCAACCTGTGGCGGTTCTCGCCGAACAATTTCTCCATCAAGCTCTTCGCCAGGGATGATGACCCCAACGCTTCCACATTGGACAACGTCCGCTGGGAACAGGCGATTATCATTGACGAGATGCTCCGGATGACGCGGAAGTATGGAATACGAAACTTCTACGGGATTTTTGGATACACGAAGGTGTGCAATTTCGAGCCGGGCGATGCGCAGGGCATGGCAAAGGTCAAGCGGGCGCTCAAGTACACTGTGGATCGGTGGGGCGCCTATGTTGATTTCTGGGAGTTCCTCAACGAGCAGAAAGCGTCCGAGGAGTGGTACAAAGTCATGATCCCGTATCTCAAGTCGGTGGATCCATATCACAAACCGATCTCAACAAGCTGGGAAAGAGCCGAAATCAGCGGCATTGACATTAACGCCCCGCACTGGTACGGCAACGAAAACGAGCTTTCCTCGGCTCGTGTCACGGAATCTCGCGCGAGGCGAGACAGAAGATTCGGCAAGCCGGTGATATACGGCGAGCAGGGCAACAGTCGGGGGAGACAGGACCGCACGGCTGAAGGAATCGGCGGCGTTTGGGACCCCGGCTCGGCACGACGGATGCGGGTCAGGACTTGGACGGCGTTCTTCAACGAGATCGCGTTCATCTTCTGGGAAACCTCCTACGCCAAGGACGGCCACGTCAGGAACATCTGGCTCGGGCCGCAGGAGCGACAGTACATCCACGCGCTACAAGATTTCGCCTACTCACTCGACGCCGGCGCCCGCATGGTAGAGGCGCCGCTGAGCGGAACGCAGGTTGCCGAGGTTCGCTCGTATGGGCTCCGCTCCGAGAAGCGAGCCGCGGTCTATCTTCATCATCACGTCTGCGGAGAATGCGAGAAAGCCTCGCGGGGAGGGCGGCGTCCTCAGCACAATTGGAATCACGACCGCGGTTTAGTGAAGGGACTTCGGGTCACCGTGGACGTTCCGAAGAGAGCGAGAGGCTACTGGTACAACCCTACCGACGCGAGCATTATCGGCAGTTTCGATGCCCTCGCAGGCAGGCACACGTTCACTGCGCCTCCTTTCACGATTGACCTCGCTCTTCTCATCACCGACCAAAGTCCGCCCGACAGCGACCGCGACGGAAGGCCCAACGACATTGACGATGACGACGACAACGATGGCGTATCGGATTCGCGGGACGCATTTCCTCTCGAGCGAGAGGAATGGGCGGACGTTGACGGCGACCGAATTGGCGACAACCTCGATGCTGACATTAACGCCGACGGCGTCCCCGACGACCTCAACAAAAACGGCACGCCCGACAACGAGGAGGCAGACCTCGACGGCGACGGCGTAGGGAAGGCCAATTGCATCCCGTGGGACGCTTTCCCACGAGACCCAAAGGAGTGGCGCGATACGGACGGAGATGGCATCGGCGACAACGCCGATACCGACGACGATGGCGACGGATACTCCGACGAGGAGGAGAAGCGCGCCGGCGCCAACCCCCTCAGCCCTATCAGCTTCCCGTAGGAACCGGGCGGCATGTCTTTCTCGTGGCGACTGTGCACTGCTTCAGGGCAAAGGTGTTCTTTGGCAGCCAGCGCCTTTTCGGATGTCGCATTCGCGGGGGCGCTGGCGCTGACGTGGAATCTCGTACCTCCTCCTTTCCCTAAGTACGGGGACTCGCAAATACAGTGACGTATAATGGTGTCGTGAAAGGAGCTATTTTGACGGGATAACAGGATAGACTGGATTGTCCCAGAGGCATGAAGCATCCAGTAAATCACAGGCCGGCGGGCCGCTGGGTGAAGGATCACGAACCGCAAACGATTGACGGAGAAGTTGTCCGGACCTTGCAGCCCGGCCATGGCGGGGTCGAAAGAGGTACGGTCATCATCGAGGCCCGCGTGGCGCGGGGTCAAGGCGGTTGTTGTGGCCGCTCAGGAGACACAACTCATTAACAAGCTCGTTGCCACGGGTAACCCAGTACCTGAGAAGTTGAGGTAAAGCGAAAGGCCAAGAACCTTTCGTAAGGATAAACAGGATTCCAAGAATCATGTCCATCCTGTTATCCTGTCCGAGGAAATACGTCACCGAACTTATGAAGCAAAGCACTAAGATTCCGAGAAAAATGTGTTGACAGGGAAATAGGGCCTTTAGTAAAAAGCAGACAAATAGAAAGTTGATCCTTTTAATTTAGCTCCGAGAGGCTAAGAAGGGATTGCGAAATGATAAGCTTGGGACCGGCTGATAACGAATCTCTCCACGCGAAAGTAGGGGAGATTTTTTTACGCGCAGGAGAACCGCTGTGATTCACGCGAAGACAGAAGTAACTCTCGTTGACGAGACGAGCCTTAACAGGATGGTCACCCGAATCTCTCATGAGATCGTGGAGAAGGTCGGCGAGCTTGAGAACCTCGCCCTGATAGGAATCTGGACGCGAGGGGTGCATCTTGCGAGGCGAATCGCCGAAACCATTCAGCGGGTCGCGTCCGCAGAGGCGCCGGTCGGCTCCCTCGACATAAGCTTTTATCGCGATGACGTATATGGAAAGGTGGACCAGCCCGTGGTTAAGAGCACGGACATCGCTTTTGATGTCAATGACAAGACCGTGGTCATCGTGGACGACGTTTTGTTCACGGGCCGCACCGTCAGGGCTGCGATGGACGCCATCATGGACTACGGGCGACCGAGACGAATCATGCTTGCGGTGCTGATTGACCGGGGACACCGAGAGCTTCCCATCCGCGCCGACATCGTCGGAAAAAACGTCCCCACCCGAGGAGACGAAATGGTCAAGGTGCGAGTCAAGGAAGTTGACGGCAGAGACGAGGCTATTCTGTACACCCCCACCGCCGCAAAAGCGAAAAAGACGGGCAATTCTGACAAGAAGTGAGGTAGTGCGCCATGGTTCGAGAAACTGTGCCCTGGACGAAGAAGCACCTGTTAGGGATCGAAGAGCTGACCACCGACGAGCTCCGGCTGATCCTGGACACCGCGGAATCTTTCCGCGAAGTTTCCGCCAGACCGATAAAAAAGGTGCCCGCGCTCCGCGGGAAGACCGTCGTCAATCTCTTTTACGAGGCGAGCACCCGCACCCGCACCTCCTTTGAGGTCGCCGCCAAGAGGCTCAGCGCGGACGTGCTGAACATCTCTTCTTCCACCAGCAGCATCGTGAAAGGCGAGACCCTCTTGGACACTGTCCACAATCTGGAGGCCTATCAGATTGACATCTTGGTCATTCGGCACTCATGTTCCGGCGCGCCGCATTTCCTCGCCCGGCACGCTAAAGCTTCCGTCATCAACGCGGGCGACGGGCTTCACGAGCACCCCACGCAGGCTCTCCTCGACATGTTCACCATTCGCCAGCACAAAGGGAAAATCGAGGGCCTGACGGTTGTCATCATTGGAGACATCTATCACAGCCGCGTCGCTCGCTCAGACATCCTCGCCCTGAAAAAGCTGGGGGCGAATGTCCTCATCTGCGGCCCGCCCACTCTCATCCCTAAGTATTTCGCTGACATGGGCGTGGAGACGTCCTTCGATCTTGACAAAGCTATCGCTGACGCGGACGTTATTTATTCCCTGAGAATGCAGTTCGAACGGCAGCAGGCGAATTTTCTGCCGTCGCTTGCCGAGTACATCAAACTATTCGGGCTGACGACCGAGCGGTTGAAGAAAGCCCGCAAGGATTGCATCGTCATGCACCCCGGCCCCATCAACCGGGGAATTGAGATGACTTCCGAAGTCGCCGACAGCCCCATGTCGGTCATTCTCGACCAGGTGACCAACGGCGTCGCTGTGAGGATGGCAGTGATGTTTTTGCTCGCGAGGACGGCTGCTTAGGACATGGATTCGCAAATCGGGTGAAGTATGAATGGTGTCGTGAAAGGAGCTATTTTGACGGGATAATCACGCCATCGGCGTGAACGGGATTGTTCCAGAGGCGTGAACCATCCAGTAAATCACAGGCCCGGGGGCCGCTCGGTGAAAGAGTACGAAGCGCAAACAATTGGCGGAGAAGTTGTTCGAGACCTTGTTGCCCGGTCATGGTGGCGTCGAAAAAGATACGGTCATCGTCGTATCATGTCCATCCTGTTATCCTGTCGGAGCAAATACGTCACCGAACTTATGAGTCGGAGCACTTAATCCTGCGAAAAAAAACCGAACAGAAACGGGAGATATGTTTGGGCTTGAATTATGAAAGATGAAAACAGCCTGCTGATTCAGAACGGAAGGGTGGTTGACCCCGCACAGGGCCTCGACGAAGTGGCGTCTGTGCTCATTCTGGACGGAAAAGTAAGCAAGATAATCAAAGGCGCCGACGCCGCTATTGAAACCCCGAAGGGCATACCCATTTTCGACGCAAGCGGCAAAGTTGTCTGTCCGGGCTTCATAGATATGCACGTCCACCTCCGCGAGCCGGGCTTTGAGTATAAGGAGGACATCGAGTCGGGAACGAAAGCCGCGGCGCGCGGCGGATTCACCTCGGTGGCGTGCATGCCCAACACCATGCCGGTCACCGATAACTCGGGGACGGTTGACCTTATCGAGCACAGAGCGCGTCAGGTCGGCGTGGTCAACGTATTTCCCATTGGCGCCGCCTCCCTCGGAATGAGGGGCGAAGACTTGGCAAACATCGGCGAGCTCGTCGAAGCCGGAGCCGTCGCGGTTTCGGACGATGGATTCCCGGTGCAGAACAATTACCTCATGCGTAGGATTCTCGAATACGCCTACATGTTCGGGGTCAGCTTCATCTCGCATCCGGAAGACACCAGCCTTTCCGCGAAGGGTTTGATGCACGAAGGATACTACTCCAACCTCCTCGGCCTGATAGGAATATCCTCGGCATCCGAGGAAATCGCCATCGCCCGCGACATCATTCTTGGCGAGTTGACCGGCACGCCCGTTCACATCGCCCACGTCAGCACCGCAGGCGGCGTCAGCATGATAAGGTCCGCGAAGAAAAAGGGCGTCAAAATAACCGCCGAGGCGACGCCGCACCACTTTTCCCTCACCGACGCCTCGCTGGTCTCTTACGACACGAACCTGAAGATGAAACCGCCGCTTCGCTCCGAAGCGGATGTCGAGGCAGTGAAAGAAGGGCTAAAGGACGGGACGATTGACTGCATCGCCACCGACCACGCCCCGCACTCCGAAAACGAAAAGGAGGTCGAGTTCGATAAAGCTCCCTTCGGCGTCATCGGCTTGGAAACCGCCATACCCGTTACCCTCGATAAGCTGTACCGGGGCGGCGTTCTTTCGCTGACGCAAATTGTGGAGAACCTCTCGCTAAATCCTGCCAGAATCCTCCACCTCGCCAGCAAGGGCAGCCTGAAAGAGGGCTGTGACGGCGACGTCACCATCCTCGACACCGAAAAGGAAGTTGAGATCAACCCGCACGAGTTCGCCTCCAAAAGCCGCAACACACCCTTCGCCGCCTGGAAGCTCAAAGGCGCCCCCGTCGCCACCATCGTCTCCGGCGCCATAGCCTTCTCCGCATCCCCGTAGTCTTCTTCGCGGGTAACCCCTCAGTCTCGGGCGGATAGCTGCCCGAGGCGGAGGAGGCAAGAAGGGAACAGCAGATTAACGCAAAGGCGCAAAGTCGCAGAGAATAAGGTGAGAAGGAAACCCCGCGTCTCGCGGGGCTGCCGTGGCATGGGCATCTTGCCCATGATTCCAACGGGAGCTCAGTGTTGCCGTCTATGTAACGCTGCCCCGCCATGGCGGGGCGGCAGTCCCGAGGGCGTCTCGCCCTCGGCGGGGGCAGGATGCCACCGGCACAAGGGGTACTCTGCGTCCCATGAGATGCGAACCTCAGCCGCCGGTAACTGAGGGATTACCTTCCCGGCACGAATCCGGTTGACTTGGCCCGCAACCCCGGTGTATCTTCACAGCGATGTACCCACGGTCTTTAGCTCGGCAATCCGCCGCAGCGAATCTCAGGCGGATTAGCGGGAATCACACCCCTGAGGCCCCGCGGTCATCCGGAGAGGCGGGTACGACCAGAATGTAGGAGGCGCGAGTCCCATGAAATATCTCGGAATCGTGAAGCGAAACAACGCCAACCTCACCTTGCCTGACGCCTTTCAGCAGGCGGCTCCAACCGGCGAGTACGAAGCCATTGAAGTTGGAGGCGACATCCTCCTGCTCTCTGCTCCGCTCGATCGAGAGCGCCTGAGGCGAATTGAGCGCCTTGCGAGTCGCTCCATCGAGGAGCACCGCCGCGCTCTCGAAGGGCTGGCGCGGTGAACTGGATATCCCTGCCAGAGCTGGTCATAATCCACCATCGCGTCATCGAGGAAACGGGAGGATTGCCCGGCATCACCAGCCCCGGAGCGCTGGAATCGGCCCTGGCCCGGCCTTCACCGCCTTCGCGGGCGAGGAGTTGTTCCTCGATCTCGTCTCCAAGGTCGCAGCGCTTATTCACAGCCTGATCGCTTTCCATCCGTTCCTCGACGGCAACAAACGCACCGCTCTTGTCGCTGCCGACGTATGCCTCCGCCTCAACGGCTACCGTCTCGTTCCCTCCGAACAAATCGAGCCGTTCTTCTGGTCCGTCGCCCGCGGTGAAAACGATGTAAACCAGATTGCCCAATGGCTCAGCACCCACGTCCAGCCCTTTGCGGACAAGTAGAAATACAAGGACAACGCCGGGCGCCGCCCATCCCGCAAAGCTCTCACGCGAAGAACGCATGGCGCTGCATCCCCACGTTCCTCACCATTCCCCTCCACGAACAAAGGCACCCTCAAAGAAGGCTCCGACGGCGACGTGATCATCCTCGACACCGAAAAGGAAGTTGAGATCAACCCGCACGAGTTCGCCTCCAAAAGCCGCAACACACCCTTCGCCGGCTGGAAGCTCAAAGGCGCCCCCGTCACCACCATCGTCTCCGGCAAAGTCGTCTTCGACGTCGCCGCCTGATCCTCCTTCAATAGAGTTCTCATCATGAGCGCAGCACGCAGGCATCCCACCCGGCGCCAGCGGGCGGAACATTCGCATGGCAAGTCCATTACGCAGCATGGACCCCGTCCGGTTCTTTCCTTTCGGCCAGGTTCCAGTCCAGCGAACCGCAGGCGCAGCGCACGGCCACGGGCGTAGCTCCTTCGCATGCGAGCCGCAGCATTCCCCGACATTTGCTGCATAGGAATAGTGCATGCAGGTCCCGAAACGCTTCGACAACAGGCCGGAAGTCAGCAGGCGAAAAACTCGGCCAGTTGTTGTAGTGCACGTTGACATTGATCGCCCACTGCTCACCCCCGCAACGGCCGTAAATCTGGCCGACGGTGCTGTCCAGCTCTTGCAGCCTCTCAAAGCACCCAGTCTTGCCCCAGGACTGCGCCGCCTTTTTAGCCTGCTTCAGCAGATGACGGTACCGGTGCATGGCAGCCGGCAGGAAATCTCCGAATTCCCATCGGCCGCTGAGCTTGCAGACTACTTTCGCTTGAAGTGCCTCGCAGGCAGCCCCAAGAAACTCCTCCATGCCATGACGCAGTTTCGCCGCGGCGCTCGCCACATCATTTCGTCAAGGTCGGCATGGATGCGATCCCACAGCCCAACCTGTTGGCTCACGTATGGTCCCGTGTCCAGATCCCACTTGTAAAACTCGACCACGCCGTTGGAACCCGCGACGCCCTCGTTGCGAAGCTGCCTCGCCCAGGTCCTGTCATGCGTTGTAATCAGGAATTGTCGGTGTGGGAACTCCTTTGCCAAGAGCTGGCAGACCTGCCTGCGGTGATCGGCGTCGATCGACATGACCACGTCGTCCAGTATCACGATGTCAATAATGCCCTTCGTGAGGTGCTCAGCCAGCGCTAAGTACAGGCACAGTCCCATGCTATCCTGGTGGCCCTCGCTGTGCAATGCGCGCGGCGGATGAAGCCCGCGCCCGAAAAAATCGACCTCGAAATTCAGCCCCGCCTCCTCAGGCTCGATCCTTGCCGAGAATGCTCCCTCGTCGACCCCGTGCAGACGCCGATATAGACCGACGAAGCTATCCTTTATGGTTTCGTACACCGTCCCCAGCACCTTGTCCCTGGCCTTTAAGAAGGACTCCAGCAGTACGACACCCCTGCGGTGCGACAAGTCAGCCTTAACAAGGGCTGCGCTCGCTCCCTCCATCGCCTTCACATTCTCCTCGAGGCGGGTTAGCACGTCCCAAGCCACCTGCTGCGGGGTCGCCTCCGGGTACTTCGCCTTAAGTGACCTCTCGACGCTGCCAATGCTCTTCTCGGTGTCCGACGGCGCGAGCATCCGCTTTACACCCTCCGGGGAGAAACGCGGATCTTCATACTTATCCAAGGGCTCATCCAAGGCGCGTGATAGCTCCTCCAAGGCGAAAAGCCAAGACTGGAGACGCAGGAAGTCGTTCTTCGGTTGAAGGTCGCGCGCTGCCTCCGCCACCTTGCGCAGACTCTCCGTCACAGCCCCGACACGCTCCGCTATTGCGCCCGAGACCTGCCGGATTTCTTTCGTGCAGTCAGACGCTGACCCGGCCTCCGCCACACGCCTCTGCAAGTATCTGCTCAGCTCACCGGGAGGCCACGCGTTATCACACAAAGGGCATCTCCCGGTCTCATCGATCAATCCCAAGCCAAGCTTGGTTAAGTTCAGACGCTTCAGGGACCTGAGCAGCTCAGGCTCCGAGGCAATTTTCTTTAGCAATGCGCGTAGTTTCTTGTCGACGCCGGCCATCCGCGCCTGATGCTCTGAGCCGAGGGCCTTACGCAGATTCTCTATGTACCTGCTCATCACCGCCATCTCGGCGGCCCCGGCGCTTGAAATGATCTTCCGAGCTGTCAGACCCGCCTTCAGATCCTGCGAGCACAGCGCTGAAATAGGGGTCCCATCAAGCACAGCGCGGCTCTTATTTACTGTCGCGAGCACGGCCTCCTCATCGAACCTCTCCAGCTGCGCTGTTGCACTGACCGCCCCCAAGGCCTCAGCGAACGCTACCTTCGCGAGGCCAATCTCCTCACCAAGCCGGTTACGCACCGAAACGAATGCTCGCCTAAGCTTCTCCACCTCGCTAAGATTCATAAGTTCCTGAATCTGCTTGGCCCGAGTACTGGTATCGGCCGCGACGTACCTCAGTATGTCACGCCGGGTAAGAACGTGCTGCCCCTGCTTCGCCAATGCCAGGATCGGCTCGAGGTGTTCCCTCGCCGGCGCGTCGCACGCCAACTCGTCTGGATCCTCGATAGAGCGCTTCACCTCCACAGGATCGGCCAACCCCGGCAACCGCAGCAGCCCACGGACCATGGTCTCCTCAGGTTTGTGGTCCACGTGGGGACCGTGCTTCCGCAGACTAATATCGCCTGTCCCTTCGCCCCTCAGCCGCGAGATGCGCCCGGTCAATAGAAAGTCAATGGCATCCACAACAGCGCTCTTCCCGGCACCGTTTGGTCCCCAAACCACCAGGTTCTCTCCGTTTGGCTCAAGGGCCAACGACCGGATGCCGCGTACGTTTCGTATCTCGAGCTCAAGCAGCCTCATCGCTTTCCTCCCGAAGACACCGCAGCGCCCTAATTACGGGATCTCCCTTGGCGAGATCCCCCTCCGCGAAGATCCGCCTAAGCTCCTCGACCGTCTCGGGGCCGAACTCCTCCTGGTGGTCAAGCCGGGCGAAGCTCTCCTCAACGATCTGCTCGACCAGAGATGCTTTCGATATCCCCTGCTCAGTCATGGGTCAATTTCCTCCTAAGCACCCGGGATCCACACCCATCTGGATCCTCCCATCATGTAGTTCCAGGTCCCACGCTCCCCGCACTCCCCAGCGAGTGCACTCGCCCCCAAGCCGCCCGGGCCAAATCGGGCTACCAGCACTGTCAGGCGCAGACATTCGATATGCTATCAAATGCGGCCAGCCTGTCAAGAGCCTTCACTCGTGCGCTCTGACACAGTCTGGCCATCACCTAACGATAGCTGCCTTGACAAATGGCAGCCTTTATGCCACCACCTAACCTAAAAGTGAACAAACTGCTGATAGGCACCTGCATTTCAAAGGGTATTACATCATGCTGTCTGCGAAGGAAGCCGGTCCGGTTCGCCGCGATCCCTCCCTTGTTCCCTCCGCCGCCGGGCTGTTCGACACTCGCCCTGAGGAATCTTTGGAGTCGTGAGCCACAGAGGAAGATGTGAGTTTCGAGCCGCCGCTGCAACTGGTGCAAAATGGGCGCCCAGTAGCCACCTGCTCGGTATGAACCGCCACCAGGTCGTCCTCCTCCCCCGGCTTCGGCTCAGGCTCTTTGGGAGCGGCTTGTTTCCTTGGTAATGCCTCAGTCTTAGGGGGAGATGAACTCACCGCAGACAGCGCAGAGGGCGCGGAGAAAATATTTACGCATCTCCGATGGACGCACAGGACAGCCCCACGGGCGGCTGACGAGCCTGGCGGCGGATTTCACCACTCTCTGGCGGGCTGTCCGCTCTCCACTTGCGTGACGAGGCCGAATTGGCTTCGCTTTCGCTAGGGCTCGCGCGTTCGCTCGGCGCGGCTTCGACATCGCGGATCACTCCGCGGGCCGCCCGCTTTGCTACGTGTTCAACGAGCAATTAACAGGTCAAGCTCCTTTCATGTTGCAAGACCAACCAGTCTTATCCTGGCGCACCAAAGGCGCAAAGTCGCAGAGAGAAGAATGAGAAGGAACGCTGCCGAGGCGGAGGAGGCAAGAAGTGAACAGCAGATTAACGCAAAGGCGCAGAGAATAAGGTGAGAAGGACACCCCGCGTCTCGCGGGGCTGTCGTTCCCTGGGCGTCTGGCGCTTGATTGCCAGGTGCAGCTCAGTGTTGCCGTCTATGTAACGCTGCCCCGCCATGGCGGGGCGGCAGTCCCGAGGGCGTCTCGCCCTCGGCGGGGACGGGACGCACCCGCGACAGCTTTCATAGATGCGGGGGCTCTTGCAAAAAGAATCGTTGACTGGCCAAAATAATGACGGTATCGTTCTGAGCTGTAACTCGCCGATTATCAGTAGTTGTGTGTTACCTCACAAGGGCAAGATAAGGAGGGTGAAATGAAGAGAATCTCTATCGTGATGGGGGCGTTGCTTCTCGCCTCCGGGGCGGGGGCAGCAACGGTTCGTTACGTTGATTTCCTCGACGAGATGACCGACATGAAGCAGCTCGCGTGGCTGCCGCAGCCGGGCGAAACCTGCAAGCAGTTCTCCAGTTACGACCGCAGGAGCGTCGCTCCCGACAAGCCCAACTGGGGCGCCAACGGCGACGCCGGCAACTTCCTCCGGGAGGACCCCGAGGGCATGGTTCTGGCGGATATGGACGGGCCCGGCTGCATCTTCCGCATCTGGTCTGCGAACCCGGAAGGCATTCTGAAGATTTTTATTGACGGACAGAAAAAGCCCGTCCTGAAATGCGGGTTCCAGGACATCGTTTATGGCAGAGTTCCTCCGTTCCTCGGCCCGGTCGTGGGCAGGCGAAGCGGCGGCGCCAACCTTTACTTCCCCATTCCTTACGCGAAGCATTGCCGCGTGGTCGTCGAGAAGCCCAAGAGGATGTATCATCACGTCACCTACCGCACGTACCCGAAGGGCACGGAGGTCGAATCATTCCACTTGCCTTTGCGAGCCGAGGAGCTTGCGAAACTAAAGAGCGTGATTGCGCAGCTTGAAGGAAGGGGCAGGCTGCCGTGGGAGCTTCGCGGGGAAGCGCTCGGCGAGCATCTGAGCGGCGGCTGGAAGACTTTCACCCTCGCGCCGGGGAAGACGTTCAAGGAGGAAGCACAGAACGACGGACCACCAGTTGCGATCCGGGCAATGCGGTTTCGATTTCTCAATCTTCCCGAAGACCTGATGGAACAACGGAAGATGTTGGCCCACACGGTGCTGAGGTTCTACTGGGACAATGAAACGACGCCTTCCGTGGACTCGCCAATCGGGGATTTCTTCGGGACGGCTCCCGGCTTGAATCCGTACAAGTCTTTGCCGCTCGGGATACAAGAGGACGGAACCGCTTACTGCTACTGGTACATGCCTTACAAAAAGGCAATTCGATACGAGTTTGAGAACCAGGGAGACGAAACAGTTACGTTCGAAGCCGAGGGATTGTTTGAACGATGCGAAATCCCCCCCGAGCGGATTGCCTACTTCCACGCCAAATGGCATCGCGATTATCCCAACAAGACTTTTGATTGGCCATTCCTCGAATGCACAGGGCGCGGACGATTCTGCGGCGCCGTCCTGACCATCTGGAACCCTGTCCGCGGATGGTGGGGCGAAGGCGACGAGAAGTTCTGGGTGGATGGAGAAGATTTCCCCAGCACCTTCGGCACCGGCAGCGAGGATTACTTCGGCTACGCATGGTGCGGAACGGCACTTTTCCAGCACGCATTTCACAATCAGACCCTCTGCGAGGGTCCCGGCAACGGGAACTACACCTCCGTCAACCGCTGGCAGATTGCAGACAACATCCCCTTCCAGAAATCGTTCAAGGGCACAATCGAGAATTACGGGAAAGATAAGGATTATAGCTGCGTGACCTACTGGTACGCTGCTCCGGGTCAGAAGGATTCTTTCAAACCGGTCAATACGAGCGACCGGGTGATTCACGAGCCGCGAAAACCTTTTCGAATCAAAGGCGCCATAGAAGGTGAGACGCTGAAGGTCGTTGCCAAGTCCGACGATATGGAGACGGGCCCTCAGGACATCTCCGGCTTCGGAGAGTTCAGCAACAGCCTCCAGATGTGGTTTCGCGGGAAAAACGTCGGCGCCTGGGCGGAAATCGCTCTGCCGAAAGTCACCGCCGGCGCATACAAAATGACAATCTTCCCCGTCACATCCTGGGATTACGCCCTCGTGCAAATCTCACTTAACGGCAAAAAGTTCGGCAAGCCCTACGACGCATATACGCCCCGCGCGCTCCGTGGAAGACATATCGTGCTTGACCGTCTTCTCCTCAAGGGGCGCGGGGACGTATTGCGAGTGGACATGGTCGGGAAGAACGCGAAATCCACCGGCTACTTTTTCGGCATTGACGCCATAAAACTGGAACCATTGAAATAAATCGCCTGCGAAAGGGAGCCCTTCGCGTCTTGGCGAGATAAGACGGGGAAGCAGACCACTCGCAATGGCGCGAAGCCGCAAAGGAAACGCGGGCAATATGCCAGCGCGACACCGAAAGGCGGAGACATCTGTTGTTTTCGGAGAGCTGTGGGTGTTCCGGCACGGGGAACCTTTTTGAAGGGGAGACGTTTTAATTATGGTTTTCCGAAAAAAAGTGAGGATCTGAGAAGGAGAGAGTTTTCGGGAGGACGCCCGTCACGACGACGTTTCTATACTTCTATCCGTTGTTTTATGACCCGTACATGTTGCTGCTGATTCCGCCCCGCTGATTCTGGCAATCTACGCCCAGTCCACGGTGAAAAGCGCCTTCAGGCGCTACTCACAGGTCGGGTCAATCAAGGGCTACAGCGGCGTTGATGGCGGTCATGCGGCTCATCTTCTCAGCGGTGCGCCGGGAGCAGACGGCGTAACAACGTCTAAAGCGCAGCCGCAATCGGAAGTTCCTCCAATGCCCACGCTCCTCTTAGCTCTCAGGCACTTGCGGAAGGAAAGAATCCGAAAAGCGAACTGTCTCATCTGTCATCTCCGAAAAAAAGAGGTTCCGGCCCCCGGCCGGGGGCAGACACGTCCCAGACTCGAGGCACTTCCGTTGAAAAAACTATGCGCAGCTCGCGCGTGGGCGTGAGATTTGAAAAGGGTGGGACGGACGCGAAAAAAAAGTTGTTTGGGCAACGGCTTGCCAATGGCTGTGTAGCAGCACGAAAGGCTCACAGCCGCTTTTGGGCATCCTTTTTGGCACGCGCGTTGCTTACTCTCCCCTGTTGAAATGGCGCCTATGCGGCCTCGCCGCTACACGTCGCAGATCTACCCCCCCTGCAACCCCCCGGCGACGTTAAGCCACAGGCAGCCCTCGGCGAGGCGCATAGGGACCATTAAAAGGCGACAGGATGGTTCTCGAACAGATTTCCATCAGGAAAGGTCCTTTTTGCGTTCGAGGTGATTTCCAACCGGGGTCCGTGAGGAAACCCGGCTGCTTTTTACAGAGAGTATTGAACAAGATGTTAACATGTCGGCCGATGTATCATGGACCGGCACGTGCTCACGTTCGGAGAAAGCTGCTTCGACCGGCTAAGATCGCCGGGTTCTGGGGGATACATCGTAGTCGAGGTGCCCGCTTGAGCGCGGCGCCTAACATGGAGTGCGTAAGGGGAGAGGCAAAAATGGTAAAATCGGCAATTTCCACGGGTCGTTCCTATGCGACTACTGAGAGCAAGGAGGATGGTCAAACCCGATTTTTCGTAGGGGGCAATCGGGTTTGGGGCAGACAGCCGCGAGAGTGGCTCTATGCCACCCAGCCGGAGTTTGCGAGGCTTGACGAACCATTGGCCAAGGCTGTCGGCGCCAGAAAAGAAGTACGTCTTATCGTGGACCTCCGGTGTTTCAAGACCGGACACGTGCATTTCGAAAGCCAGCGGGACAGGTATTCTATAACCGCCACGAATGGCAATATGCGGTTGTTCAAGGAGATACGTCTGCCGAACGGCGCGGCTACCCTCGAGAGAGAAGAGCGCTTCAGCAAGGGGATTCTTGAGCTTGTGCTGTCAAGGAAAGTAAGAACAGACCCTTTGCGTCAGGAGAAGAAAGGAAGCTAATGACGAAAGCCCCATGTATTCAAGTGATTGACGACGAGGTGGATATATGTAGTTTTTTGAAGGACCTCTTGACCCAGGAGGGCTACAGAGTCCATACCGCGAGCGACCCTAAAAAGGGTCTGCAAATGACGGAGAAATTGAGGCCTGATCTGGTATTGCTCGACCTGAAGATGCCCGAGATGAGCGGCATAGAGGTCCTGCGGAGGATTAAGAAGATTGACGAGACCATCCAGGTCGTCATCATCACCGGGTTCGGTACGATGGATACCGCGAGAGCCGCCATGCGTCTGGACGCCTTTGACTACATCACAAAACCGTTCGACCTTGTCCATGTCAAAGCCGTGGTCAAAGATGCTCTTGCTCATAGGATAGGCGGTTTTGTGGAGCAATTGAGGTCGAGCAAAGGTTTGTTGAACAAGAAAGAGCTCGCGTTCCTCGATTCCATAGAGAAGTGCCGCCCAGAAGGGGCGTGCCTGTGGGAGGTCGCCGTGAAAGCTTTTCTGTTGGGAGAGATTCAGTCCTTGCTCGACTGGACTGAACAGCCGAGCATCCCGCAAAAGGATAAGAAGAATCTCGCCCAACTCACTCAGATTCTGAACAATATGACGCGAAGATTACGACGAAAGTGATGGGGCTAACGGTTCGGTCCGGTATGCCGTAACCGCGAGGCTCGGACCGAACCCGGGAGCCGAAAACTCACGGATGCGGAAAAGGATGTCCCGGACAAGCCAGAGAAGGGGGAGGCAAATTCTCTCGACCGTGTAACGCTGTTCATCTCGGACGACCGTGAGATGCCTGGGGGTAACCGCTGAGAGCTTGTGCGCGATGTAAGTCTCGCCTCGTTGACAGGCGGCGGAAAACATGACCTCAGAAGGACGAGAAACAGCCATGACGATAGAGAAAATCTGCGTGCTGATTGTTGCGGAGAGTTCGCAGTGCGGGCGCGACTTGGCAACTCGCCTGAAGAAGGAGGGATGTCAAGTTCACTTGGCGGCCAGCGTAAAGGGCGGTTTGGATGCAGCCCGCGGTCACCCGTTCGATACGGTCATTTTTCTGCGAAGGGAGGAGAACTCGGGCGAAGCTGAGATTGTCGAGACGGCGCGCGCACGCAATAGCGGCGTGGAAGTTGTCCGAGTCGAACCGGGCAACTCCGGCAAGACGGCGGCTGTTGTCGCCGCGCTGGCGAAATCAAGAGCGGCAGGAGAGATGCCCGCGGACGGCAGTCGGTATCATAACTTGCTGGACGCGGTTTTCGACGGCGTCCTCATAGTTGATGTCGCCACTGAAACCATACGTGCCGCCAACATGGTGGCAGCCAGGTCGCTGGGCTACACGCAGGAAGAAATCCGGGGAATGAGCGTGTGGAAATGTACCCCCCCCGGCCGCAAGAGCGATGTGAGGAGGATATACGAGCGCATATTGAAGGTCGGGAGGAGCGCGGACGACGGCTTCGTCCTGCGGCGAAAGGATGGCGAGGTTTTGCACTGTCGGTGCAAGGCGATGGTGACAGGGAAACCGCCGGTAAAGTTCATTGAGTTTGTGTTCTGCGATGTGACCGAGAAGAGGAGATTGATTCAGCATCTGGCAGAGGCTGCGAAATCAATCCCCTTGCGGCAGGTTATCTCCGGAGTTGTCCACGAGATCAACAACCCTCTCGCGGCCGTACTCGGATATGCCCAACTTTCTCTGACCACCACCTCTCGCAAGAAGCTGGATGAATATCTGCGCACTATCCACGAGCAAGCCGGACGATGCCAGAGGATTGTTGAGAAGCTTTCGTCTTTTGGCAGAGGCGAGAAACCGCAGAGGAAAGTGACCGATTTGAACAGAGCTATCGAAGAGGTGGTTTCCTTATTCACCTCCGAGCTCAGAATCAGCGACATTGACCTGAAGTTGAGCGCTTGCCCGTCCCCCCTTCCTGTGCGGGTGAACCGCGCACAAATTCAACAGGTCTTCGTGAGTTTTATCCTCGCCGTCAGAGATGCTATGGCAACCGCCAGCACGCGGAAACTCGCGATATCTACCGAGTGTTCCGAGGAGGAAGCCGTCGTTACGCTTTCCGTTAGCGGCGCCGGCGCCGGCACCAAGCTCCATGAGATATTCGCGTCTTCCCATAGGCCCCTGCCTCACAGGACGGACTCGGCCCTGAGCGCCTCACAGTCAATTATCCACGCCAACGACGGAGACATCGAGGTCGTCCTCAACCCCGGCCAAGGGACAACGTTCTGCATACGTTTTCCTTTGGCAATGGAACGGGTCGCTTGACAGCCTTCCGCCTTAAGCCGCATGCCACGGCGGACGAGCACGGCGTGCTTATCATCTTGCTCTCTGTGACTCTGCGCCTTTGCGTTAATCTGCTGTTCCCTTCTTGCCTCCTCCGCCTCGGCCGGCTATCCGCCGGAGACTGAGGCATTACACCCGCCGGTTCTTTGCCCTTTACAGTGTCCGCGGCATCCTTTAGACTACGTAACGCGCGTCTTGGGGAAACCCCTGAAAAGTGCTCGCGTTTAACCGCCAGAAAAGGAATTGCATCAAAATGAGAGAAGGAATAAGCAAGGTCGAGCTGAAAGGTGTGAAGAAGTTCAAGAGCGGCAAGGTCAGAGACATCTACGACTTGGACGACCGCCTCCTCATCGTAGCCACCGACAGGATCTCGGCTTTCGATTACGTCTTGCCCAATCCTATTCCGGACAAGGGGAAGATTCTGACGGGGCTGTCGGCGTTCTGGTTTGATTTTGTGGCGGATCTCGTTCCCAATCACCTCATATCTTGCTCGATGGAAGACCTTTCCGCGGAGCTCCAGGGACAACGCGACGAGATTGAGGGCCGCTTCATGCTCGTGATGAAGGCCAAAGTTATCGAGGTCGAGTGCGTGGCGCGGGGTTACCTCGCGGGGTCGGGCTGGAAGGAATATAAGCAAAAAGGCTCGATATGCGGCATCAAGCTGCCGGAGGGCTTGGTGGAGGCGGCGGAGCTGCCTCAGCCCATCTTTACTCCCGCGACCAAGGCGAAGGCGGGCCACGACATCAACATCACCATGAAAACGGTTGAAGAGACCGTTGGGCGAGAGATTGCGGAGACGCTCGCGGAGACTTCTCTGGCCATCTACGACAAGGCCAAGGAATACGGGAAGGGAAGGGGAGTCATCATCGCGGATACCAAATTCGAGTTTGGCCTGATTGATGGCGAGCTGATTCTGATTGACGAGGTCTTGACGCCCGACTCCTCGAGGTTTTGGCCCGCGGAGACTTATAGTCCGGGCGGCCCCCAATTCAGTTACGACAAGCAGTTTGTCCGCGACTATCTCGAGAGCTTAAGCTGGGACAAGAAGCCGCCGGTCCCAGAGCTTCCGGAGGAGATCATTGTCAAAACCCGCGAGAAATATCTCGACGCTTACAGGTCGCTCGTGGGGCGGGAACCGGCGTTCGCTTGAGTTGTGGAGTAGGGGAGGAGCGCAGGTTGAGTTCGCAATACAGGTTGCTCGCTCTGGACTTGGATGGAACGCTCCTCAATGAGGAGATGAAAATCGAGCCGCGAACGGCAGACAATCTCGCGGCCCTTTCCGCGAGAGGCGTCGAGATTGTTTTGTGCAGTGGGCGAAGGTTTTCCGCAGCGGTCGGCTACGCGAAGGAGCTGGAGCTTCCCGGTCCAATCGTCGTCAACAACGGCGCGATAGTGAAGGGCGCTGCCAGTGGCCGCACGCTCTATGCGGAATATTTTCCTCAGGAGCAACTGCCGCTGCTGCTGCGTCTTCTGAGGGAAATGGGATTGCCAGCCGTGCTCCTGACGGACCGCTACCCCGATTACGATTTCTTCGTGGACGTTGCCGAAGACGGCAATGAGTACCATACGGAGTACGTTACCCTCAACAGAGATATGGCACGAGTCGTTGAGGACCTCCTTGCCGTCCGGTGCGAGAAGGCGACGCAGGTCAATGTGTTCCACACTTATCCGAGGCTGCTTGCGGCGGAGCAAAGAATTGCTGAGGCGATGGAAGGGAAGGTTTCCTCCGTGATTATCAGCCACGTCAAGTACAAGGGATGCTCGTTAGAAATCGCCGCGCCGGGCTCCTCGAAGTGGAAGGCGCTGAGGTGGCTCGCAGAACAGCGGGGGATTCGCCCGGAAGAAATCGTCGCCATCGGCGATGAAGTCAATGATGTGGAAATGGTTCGAGGCGCCGGTTTCGGAGTCGCCGTAGCCAACGCCCTCGATGGGGTCAAAGCTGTGGCGGATTACGTGACGGAGCATCCGAACAACCGCGGCGTCGAGGAAGCGATAGGGTTGCTATTTCCGTGATGCGGATTGGCCGATGAGTGCGGTCAGCCGTTCCCGTAATATCGAAAAGCATTTGACGCTTCTGGGTGAGGAGCCGGTCATGGAATGGGAGGGCAAATGGAGAAAGGAATAACAAGTCGCGTGGAAGATTTTCCGCAGTGGTACAACGACGTGGTGATGAAGGCGGAGCTGGCTGATTATTCGCCGGTGAAGGGGTGCATGGTCATTCGCCCATACGGATATGCGATATGGGAGAACATTCAGCGACAGCTCGATAAGCGAATAAAGGACTCCGGGCATGAGAACGCCTATTTCCCCCTGTTTATTCCGGAGAGTTTTCTGTCGAAGGAGGCGGACCACGTCGAGGGATTCGCTCCGGAGTGCGCTGTGGTAACTCACGGCGGAGGCAAGAAGCTGGAGGAGAACCTCTACGTGCGCCCGACTTCCGAGACGATTATGTATGCGATGTACTCAAAATGGATTCGTTCCTGGCGGGATTTGCCTGTTCTGATCAATCAATGGGGGAACGTGGTTCGCTGGGAGATGAGGACGAGGCTCTTTCTGAGGACGACGGAGTTTCTCTGGCAGGAGGGGCATACCGCGCATGCGACGGCAGAGGAGGCGGAAGAGGAAGCGCTGAAGATGCTCCGGATTTACAAGGAATTCGCCGAGAACGTCCTCGCTATTCCGATTTATGAGGGAGTGAAAAGCGATGCCGAGAAGTTCGCGGGCGCCGTCAGGACTTACACGATAGAGGCGATGATGCAGGATAGAAAGGCGCTCCAGTTGGGAACATCCCACGACCTCGGACAGAATTTCGCGAAAGCGTTCAACGTGAACTTCCAGACGAAGGAGGGGAAACTCGACTACGTGTGGCAGACGAGCTGGGGTGTCAGCACACGCCTCGTCGGCGCAATCGTGATGGCCCACGGCGATGACAGAGGGCTCGTTCTGCCGCCGAGGATTGCCCCCATAGGTGTGGTTATCGTTCCGATATATAGGGATGACGCCTCGCGGGCGAAAGTCCTGAGAGTCGCGCAGGAATGTAAAGAATTGATCGGCGACGCGGCGACTGTCAAGATTGACGACAGAGACCAGTACAAGCCCGGGTGGAAGTTCAACGAATGGGAGCTTAGAGGCGTTCCGCTGAGAATGGAAATCGGCCCGCGAGATGTGGAGAACGAGCAGGTTGTCCTTGTGCGGCGAGATGACGGCGAGAAGGAGGTCGTCCCCCGGGATGCTTTGAAGGGAAGGGTCATCGCGCTTCTGGGCGAGATACAAAGCAGCCTGTCCGAGACATGCAGGAAGTTCCGGGACGAGAACACGCTCGACGTTGACGATTTTGCAGAGTTCTCGGAGAAGATGGAATCGCCCGGGTTTTTCGCCCGCTCGCATTGGTGTGGGAGCGAGGACTGTGAAGCCGCGATAAAGAAAGAGACCAAAGCGACGATTCGGTGCATACCGTTTGATGCCGAGGAAGAAAAAGGCCGGTGCGTCTTCTGCGGGAAGGAATCGAGCCGCAGAGTCATCTTCGCCAGAGCTTACTGAGCTTTCCGTGCGGCTTTCCTGCGGGAAGCGATGCGCGGAGGGCTTTCGCAAAGGCCCAAACGCGCGAAGATCATGGGCAACGCAGGCAGCAACCACGTATCAATTGCATGGTGTAACAATTAAGGAGGGATAGGTGATGACAAAGGAGAGAATCACAAGGCGAAGTTTTCTCAAAAAATCCGCGAAAGGAGCCGCCGCCGTGACCCTCGCCTCCGTCGGAGTGCCGGGTGTCAGACCGGTTTTGGGGGCGAACGACAGAATCATCGTCGGCGTGATAGGGACCGGCGGACGAGGGCAGTCCCATATTCGCCACCTGCTCAACCTGAAGGAGAAGGTCGCGGCGGTATGCGACGTCGCCTCCTTCCGTTTGGAGCAGGCGAAAAGGTTGACCGGCGGGAAGGCTGACGGGTACGCGGACTACCGGCGGCTTCTCGAGCGGAAGGACATCAACGCGGTAGTCATCGCGACGCCCGACCACTGGCACCACGATGTGTTCATAGACACCGTCGAGGCGGGGAAAGATGTCTATGAGGAAAAGCCTCTCTCGCACACCATCGCCGAGGGAAAGGAGATGGTCGCCGCCGTGAAGCGGACGGGGCGGATCGTCCAGGTCGGCAATCAATATCGCTCCGACCCCCATTGGGCGAGGCTCAAGGAGGAGGTGGAGGCGGGCACGTTTGGAAAGATGAGGTGGATACGCGTCTGCGACTGCCGGAACTGGTCAAAGGGCGACCCGTTTGCGCCGCCATCGAGTTTTGACCGGAGCGGGATCGACTGGGACAGGTTTCTCGGAAAGGCGCCGAAAGTTCCTTTCGACCCCTACCGCTATTTCGCGTGGCGATGGTTCTGGGATTACGCCGGAGGGCTTCTGACAGACCTCGGCGCCCACCAGCTCGGGTTAGTTCACTGGATAATGAATGTGAAATGGCCCAAGTCGGTCGTGGCCAACGGGAACGTCTATCAGCTTCCGCATTGGGAGACGCCGGACAATGTCCATGCGGTCCTGGATTATGGAGAGTTCGCCGTGGTCTTCTCGACAGAGATGCTGAACGGCCGCGATGGCGACAGGGGCGCCTGGTATGGAACGGACGCCACTCTTACCACCGCCGGGAAGTTCAACATTTATCCGGAATTCGGTGACAGAGGCAAGCCGATTAAGAGCTGGGATAATCAGGGCGGCGACCACATGAAGAACTGGCTCGATTGCGTCCGCAGCCGGAAACAGCCCAATTCCACCATCGAGTACGGACACCAGGTCATCACCGCCTGCCACATGGCGAACATCTCCTACAGGACAGGCAGAAAAGTCACTTTCGATGATGTGAAAAAAGACGCCGTGTGAGAAACGCGGCATCGCCGCGCCGAAGCGGACTTGACCCCGGCGAGCGCTGGGGCCGAGGCGCTCGTGGCGGGAGAACGAAACAGGGTTTGTCGCAGCGCAGGTGGCACGTGGGACCCATCTTCTGCAGTCCCCAGAGGTGGTGAAAATTGGCGCCTTAGGTGGGTCTTCTACAGCGCGCTTTTGTAACTCCTTGGGCAAAGGTCAGTTGTGTTTTCCGGTCTTGCTCTTGGCACTACGTTTCGTTTTCCGTCCGGTTTTGCGATGCTCAGAGGACTTTTGCTTCGCAGAGCCGAACGATCGGTCCGAGGGCCACGCCAACCGCCTCAATAGCTTTGCCGGCATCGCCCCCCGCCACTGGCGGGGCTTCGGCTCACAAAGGTCTTCCCGGTGTTTCGGACGGTGCTCTCCTCGAGGTCGTGGAGATAATTCCTCACACGGTCCCAGCGCAGACCCCAGCGCCTCGCCGTTCTTCGTATGCGAGATGATATGAAGGCAGATGTCACGAAAAACACGTTACGGCATGGATGAATCCGTTTGGTCGAGAAGCCCGGCTAAAGCCGGCTCCGACGGGAACATGCAGCGCATCCGGTGACCCCGGCTGAAGCCGGTGGCTAAAGATGGAGGCCTCGGATTGTGCGCGCTCAGGCTGCCGCATCCCTTACGCCCGGCATGTGCGTGCCATTATGGGGATTGATTCCCGATGCGCGTGAACCTGCGGCTCAAGCCGGTGGGTAAACGGTGTTCGTAACTACGGCCATGTATTTTGGACGCCAGACCTCGTGTGTTTCATGGCCTTCTCCTGCTTGCGGCGCCCGAATACGTGACCGAACTCACGAGCCGGAATACTAAGAAGCTGGCAGAATCAACAAGGCCCCTTGTCCTCTCCGTATTCGCGCTCTTGGGAGTTAGGGGAGACCCCTGCCCGAACCTGCACGCACTTTTCCGCCGTCAACTACCAGGTAGCTCGCGGGCTTGTCGTTTTTGTCGAGCCGGAGGGCGTACAGCTCCGCGTCGGCTGACATATCGCGGAAGCGAAGTGCGCCTTTGTCAGCCGAACGCATAAGAACGAGGGCGCGGCCGGAGGTGAGCTCCGCTTCGAGGACGTATCCGTTCTGGATTGCCCGCAATTGGGCGCCAGCGGGCGGAATTGCCCCTGCACGGTGCGGGCGAATCACCGTGACAAACTCGATTCGTTCGGCTGGCTCGGTGGTCTCCGCCGTGAGGTGCCATTCGACGAGCTTGATGCGAGGCCGAGGCGGCGGGTCGAACTTGTCCGTCAACGACAGCTTGAGCTCCGTTGGCGAGAGGAGCGAGACGCGGCATGCCGCCCTTCGGTTTGTGACCCGAATGTGCCTCTGGTCGCGGACCATCATTTTTGTGGGCGAGTGTAGCCGCCACTCGAAAACGGACGGCTCGGGCGCCTCGAGGCGGTCGTATATAACGATCAGCTCCGGCTTGACGAAAAGGATGCTGCGGGTGAAGCGCTTGAGCTTGTCGCCGTAAGCTCGCCCCGCCTCGCCGGCAACGTAGTCGAACGGGGCGGACGTGTGGAACGCGATTATCTGCCCCGTCGCGGAGGCGGAGCGCTTCCCCTGGCTTTCTCCGTTGAGCGTTATGCAGTTGGTGGACTTTGTATGCCACATCCATTCTCTGTGGTGTGTGCTGCCGTAGCTATCTCTTCGCCCGCTCCGGATGAGAAGACGCTCGCCGAAGGCGTATAGCAAGAACGAGTTTTGCGCATCATAGCCGTGGCTTTGAGTGCCGAAAGGGCTGCTTTTGAAAATGATTTCCACGTTCTTCCCGGCGTCGAGCAGGTTTGTATTGAGCACCGCTTGCCCTGTGCCCCAGAAGCACCGCGACGTTGGCAGGTCAGTTGGCGGCTTTGCTTCTACTTTGGGCAAGGCGCCCCTAATGAAGCCTATGTAGCCCGTCTCTTGCTGCGAGCCGCCGTGCACGTCAACGTACCACTGCCAGTACGGGTTTCCGGCCTGCACCGCAAAAGCGCTCATGAGAGCGCGGTTGTCTCTGGAGCTCCGATGCGCAGTAAGGTCTCCAAACCCGCCTCCGTGCGTCCCCGGCGGCTGAAGATACATCGGATAGTACCCGACCTGCGAGAAGTAAGGCTTCTTATACGCGTCAACGCCTGTCGCAACCCGCATTACGTCCGCCCACCAGGTGAAGCGGTTGATGTAGCTGGACCAGTAAGATGAACCTTCGTGCCACCCACCGTCGGAATCACACCAGACCGGATAGACGTTGAAGAAGACGTTCATGGCGAACCAAACCCAGTCGCCTGCCTCTGGAATCTCGTCGTGGAACGCAATGCCGACCTCCCCGAGGAAATGCCATGCACGATTCGAATGACTTGAGTACGGCCGCCACAGGTGTCGCGGGCAAAGATGACTGTACATCTCCCTGCCGCGAATTGCCATAACGCGTCGGCATTTTTCCTTTTCCTCTTCCGTGAGAAGGTCGTTGACGAAGGTGTACGTGCGGGCGAAGTAGTAGTTGTAGGGCATCCCCGCCTCGTCGTTGTAACGGTAGCCCGTGCTCCCCTTTGGGTCCCACTCTGCCGTAGCGAGAAGCAGTTGCTTGGCGAGCCGCCCGTACTCATCCTTGCCTCCCAGTAAGCGCGTGAACGCCAGCGTCGCGGCCCCGTTCAGGACGCGAATGGTGTACGTGCGGTTTCCCCACCAGATCGCGCGCCAGGAATCGCTCCCCCGTTTCATTCCCGCCGGATACTTCTGCGGTTCGCCGGTGGCAGGCGGCTTTTTCATCAAGCTGTCGCACCTCGCAACCAGCCTTTCATAGGCATCCCTGCGTTCGCCCTGTGCAAGCTCTCGCAGGCGAGGCAACTGTTCAGGTCGGACGAAAAGCCGTGGGTGTCGTTTCGGAATCCGGGCGAGAATCTCCTCCCGTGTGGGCATCGGAACCTTCGCGGCACGCTCTCCTACCTCAAGCCGTCGCGTTCTACTCCACTCGGACTTACGCCCTCTCCCGTCGCAGAATCGAAACCGCCAGTACCATCCCCCCGCTCGGAACAGCTTTGGCGGACAGTGGCAATTATAGACGACCCCTTCGACGCGATATGCCACATTTTTGAACCCTGCGTCGCGGGCGCATTCAAGCTCATAGGTAGCCGCATTCCGTTGTGGCCGCCAGACGAAGCCCGGCGGATTTACAGAACTCTCTTCGCCATCCCTCGGGCGAAATCCCCACTCGCCGGAACGGGCGGGCGAATCATCCACCCGCAACGGCTGCGCGCAAACAGCAACGTTCGCCAGAACTATCACGAACACGCCCATAACCAGTTTGGTCGTTGTTGGACTCATCGAAACTCTCCTCAAGGTTAGAAATGCGACTCAATTCACGAATCTGCACGTCCGAACAAACGCTTCACCTTTTACAATAGGCGCCGTCAAATAGCCAGCGGCAATGTTTCTTTAGCGCGAGTCGCCCTTTCTTTGAACCTCGGACGACGAGAGCATGTTGGGGAAAGCCTCGAAACTCCGCGATAGGCTCGCGCTGTGCTTCCCGCTCCCGAATATATCGCCTCAGTGTCCGGCACGTACCGAGTTGTGGGACGGAAGAAGGGAAGGGGAGGACAACGCAAAGGCACGGAGTCGGAGAAAGGAGAATGAGAAAGACCCCTTACTGGAGTGCCGTGGCATGGGCATCTTGCCCATGATTTTTCACGGGCGGGACGCCCGTGCCACATGGGGGAGGAGTATTCTTCTTTCCTTGGAGGCCACGGCCCGAACCGGCGCCGAAAAACCCGGGTGGCCACGCTTTCGCATTGCTCTTGCTGCGAGGTCGCAGTATCTCACCCGTAACTGAGGCACTACTTGCAAACCCTGTTCCGCCTTGATTCCCGTCCCTGGAAAGTATAATCTTCCAGAACGTCTCCAAGGTGATTTACCCTCAACAAGAGAGGGGAAGCCAAATTGTTCGGGCGACCCAAAGAAAATCCATACAGCTATCTGGGTGGAATCCTCTGGTTGGTTATGATACTTGGATTCCCTTTTCTGTCAGCTCAGGAGGAAGCTCGCAAAATGCCGCCGAAGACAAGGACCGATAACGTAAAAGAGACGATACACGGCGTCGAGATTGCCGACCCGTACCGGTGGCTTGAAGACCGGGGAAGCCCTGAGACCGCGGAGTGGATCAATGCCCAGAACGAATACACCGATACGCGAATCGGCTCGCTGCCGGGGCGCGAGAAACTGAAGCAGCGGCTCACGGAGTTAATGAGGACCGACTTGGTTGGCATGCCGCTGGTCCGCAACTGCCGTTATTTCTTTTCCAAAAGGAAGCGGGACCAGGAGCTGCCAGTGATTTATATGAGGAAGGGGTTTGGGGGCAAAGACGAAGTCCTGATAGATCCCCATCCCATGAGCGCTGACCGCACAACAAGCGTCAGTATATCGGACGTGTCCGAGGACGGCAGCGTAATGGCATACGCCGTGAGGAAAGGCGGGCAGGACGAAACCACCGTAAGCCTCCTCGATGTGGACAAAGGAAAGGATTTGCCGGACCGCTTGCCGAAAGGACGCTATTGGGGTATTTCTCTCAAACCGGACAAGAGCGGCTTCTATTACGCACGCTATAGGGACGATGGCTCGCGGGTCTGTTATCACAGGTTGGGAACGGACCCGTCCACGGATACGGAGCTTTTCGGCAAGGGCTATGGGCCGGACAAGATGATAGCGGTTGACCTCTCGGAAGATGGGCGTTACTTACTCATCACCGTCTTCCACGGCTCCGCGGCGAAGAAGACGGAGGTTTACTATCAGGAACTGGCGGGGAACGGACCCATCGTCCCAATCGTGAATGATATTGACGCCAGATTCATCGGGGAGATTGCGGGCGACCATCTCTTTTTGCAAACCGACTGGGATGCGCCGAAAGGGCGGATATTTCGTGTTGACCTCCATAATCCGGCGAGAGAAGCCTGGCAAGAGGTAATCCGGGAGAGCGACGCAGTTATCGAGGGATTTTCCCTGGTCGGCGGCAAGCTTTTCGTCAACTACCTCCACAACGTCAGTTCGCGAGTCAGGGTATTTGAGCCGGATGGCAAGCCTCTCCGAGACATTGCGTTTCCCGCAATCGGTTCGGTCTCGGGCATCGGCGGCCGCTGGAAAAGCAACGAGGCATTCTTCTCATTTTCCTCTTTCCACATCCCCTCAACTATCTACCGCTACGATGTCGCCACGGGGAGTCGAGACGTGTGGTGGCGGTTGAAGGTTCCCATCAACAGCGAAAGGTTCGAGGTCAAACAGGTCTGGTACAGATCGAAGGACGGCACGAAGGTGCCGATGTTCGTTGTCTGCGAGAAGGGCGCCGAGCTGGATGGTTCGCACCCGACTCTCCTGACCGGCTACGGCGGGTTCGACGCGAGTCTCACGCCGTTCTTTTCGGCGGTGGCGGGGCTGTGGGTCGAGAACGGCGGCGTGTTTGCTGTCGCGAACCTCCGGGGCGGTGGAGAATTCGGCGAGGAGTGGCATAAGGCAGGAATGCTCGACAAGAAGCAGAACGTCTTCGACGACTTCATCGCGGCAGCCGAGTGGCTCATCCGCAACGGTTACACCAAACCATCGAGGCTCGCCATTTCCGGTGGCAGCAACGGCGGATTGCTCGTTGGCGCCGCGCTCACACAGCGGCCCGAGTTATTCCGGGCCGTGGTCTGCAGCTACCCGCTGCTGGACATGGTGCGATACCACAAGTTCCTGATTGCCGAGTTGTGGGTCTCGGAGTACGGTTCATCAGAGGACCCCGAGCAGTTCAAATACATCTACGCTTACTCGCCGTACCACCGGGTTAAGCGGGGCACGAAATATCCGGCGGTTCTCTTCATTACCGGGGACGCGGACACCCGAGTTGATCCCCTTCACGCGAGGAAAATGACCGCCTTGCTCCAGGCGGCGACCGGTTCGGACAAGCCCGTCCTTCTCCGCTACCACACTAAAGCCGGCCACTCCGGCGGGCGACCGCTGAGTAAGATAATCGAAGACACCACCGACGAGCTGACCTTTCTGTTCTGGCAGCTTGGCGTGACGCTTTCCGTGCCGCCCTCTGCCTCCGCTTCATCAGGCGCCGCCGAGCGCTGAGCGCTTTGCACTACCGATTCAACCTCGCGTGGCTCAAAACGCCGGCGGTGTCGCTGTCGCCGGTTTTGAAAACAGATGCAGGACAATAGTCATGCCGACAACGCCATGTCAATTGATCAGCTACATCTCTCCGGGTGCGCCCGCGAGACGCCGCCCTGCCGATGGCGATGAGCCGTTTCTCCGCCCGGAGCTCGGCTTCACTCCGAAATGGTACAGGGAGAAGCTCGGGATTGATTTCGGCGAGCGATGGCACACCGACCCCAGCTACCGGCGCCAGACGGTTGTCGGCATGCGAGAGGAACTCCGGCGGCGATTTCCCGACACCTCCATAGGCGGCATCAACCGCCCTGACACACCCCCGGACCTTCTCACGGGCCTTTACGGCACATGCTTGGTGGCAGGTATCTACGGCGTGCCGATCGTGTACGCGGAGGACAACTGGCCGAACTGTCAGCACGAATACCTGACAGACGAAGAGGTCGAGAGTCTTGAACCGCCCGACCTCGACACGAGCCCCCTTTTCCGGGACCTTATGAAGCAGGTGGACTGGATCGCGACGCAGGAGGGCCGCGTCGAAGGCTTCATCAACTGGCAGGGCGTTCTTAACAACGCCCAGCGCCTTCGCGGCGAGCGGCTTTTCTACGACATGATTGATGAACCGAAGCGCTGCCGGCGCCTCTTCGACTGCGTCTGCACGACCATGGTCGAGGCGGCGAGGCGGCTCCACGAGCGCCAGCGGGCAAGCGGTGTGGACATCGGTTTTTTCACGGTGAGCAACTGCCTGGTCAACATGGTATCGCCGGAGCAATACCGGGATTTTCTCCTTCCCTTCGACCAGCGCATTGCGAACATCTTCGGCTGCATCGGAATCCACAACTGCGCCTGGAACGCCGACCCGTACATTGATGCTTACGCCGCTGTTGCGCACCTGGGCTATATTGACCTGGGCTTGGACTCGGACCTCTCGCGGGCGCGGCGGGCGTTTCCGCGTGGGCGGCGCGCGCTCATGTACACGCCGATGGACTTTGCAAACAAGCCTCTTGAGGCGATTCGGGATGACGTGGAAAGGATCGCTCGCGACTACGCACCATGCGACATCGTCGTCGCGGACATCGAAGCGGGTACGCCCGACCGGCGTGTGCGGGATTTTCTCGGTCTCTGCGAGGCAATCAACCGTTCAGAAATGACCTGAAGCGGAAGCCGCAGGCTCCACACGCATGTGGATGAAGAGTCTTGACAGGAAATCTCAATCGCGATACATTCACCCTAATCGTGGAAGAGAGATGTCCTTAAGAACATTAATCATTAGAGAGGTGATGACATGAAAAAGATGAACCGCCGAGATTTTTTGACGAAATCAACGAAAGGCGTCGCCGGTGTCGCCGCGGGAGTTGCGGCCATTCGGACGGGCTGGACCGGGTATGCGGCAAACGATGAGGTTCGTATTGCGGTCATTGGTGTTCACGGCCGCGGCAGACATCACGCGAAGGTATGGACCGCGATGAAGGGAGTGCGGGTAGTGGCGTTGTGCGACCCCGATGAACGTGTGCTGGGCGCCCCTGCCAGAGGTGTCAAGCAGGCGACCGGAGTAATGCCGAAGCTCTACCCGGACATCCGCAAGCTGCTTCGGGACAAGGAAGTGGACGCGGTTTCCATCGCCACGACGAATCACTGGCACTCTCTCGCAACCATCTGGGCGTGTCAAGCCGGCAAGGACGTTTACGTTGAGAAGCCGGCGTCCCATAACGTTTTCGAAGGCCGAAAAATGGTCGAGGCCGCGAGGAAGTATAAGCGCGTCGTGCAGGTCGGCTCACAGGGAAGGTCGGCCTCCAGCGTGCGAAAGGGGATAGAGCTGATGCACGAAGGCGCCATCGGCGATGTGTTCATGGCCAAAGGGCTTTGCTACAAGAAGCGCAACTCCATCGGCGTCAGGCCGAATGAGCCTGTGCCGGCAGGCGTTCAGTACGATTTGTGGTTGGGTCCGGCGCCGAAGCAGCCGTATAACGGCAATTTCGTCCATTACAACTGGCACTGGTTCTGGGACTTCGGCAACGGAGATATGGGCAACCAGGGCGTTCACCAGATGGATATCGCCCGCTGGGGTATGGGCAACCGGTGGCCCGTGAAGATCGAAGGCGCCGGTGGACGGTACGGATATAAGGATCAAGGGCAGACCCCCAACACGGAAATCTGCTCGTTCACTTATGACGACGGGAAGATGCTCGTGTTCGAAACGCGGGGGCGCTTCACCAACGACGAAGGGGGCGTCAAGGTCGGCAACCTCTTCTACGGCTCCAAAGGATGGCTTGCTGTTTACGGGACAGGGGGACCCTATGACCTGTATCTGGGAGACAAGGATAAGCAACCTCGGCAGGAAGGGAAAGGGTGCGACCACTTTGCGAATTTCATTGACGCGGTGAGGAAGAGAGACCCCAAAATTCTCAATGCCCCAGTTGAGGAGGGAGTTATCTCTGCGGGTCTGTGCCACCTCGGCAATATCGCCTATCGCCTCGGCCGTACACTCACTTTCGACCCGAAGACCGAGACCTTCCCCGGCGACGCAGAAGCCAACAAGATGCTCACTCGCCCTTACCGGAGGCCGTTTGTGGTTCCGGAAAAGGTGTGAACCGCATGTAGTCGAACTCGCGGAAGAAAAGGGGTTCCCGGTGAGATGCCGCCGGGAGCCCCTTTTTCCTCGCCTGGCCCGCGTCGTGATAAAGCTCGCTGAGTGCCAGAACGCTTTTTCCAACGAATCACCAACTCTGAGGAACAAAGAGTTCTTCGCACCTTTCGATAGGATTTGGGGCAAGTATAGAGGGGGGAATAGCGGCCGGGTAGCCGAGATTGACTTGTGCGGAAGAAAGAATCCTTCGCACGGTATGGCCTCAGTCTCGGGCGGATACCCCGCCTTGGCGGGGGAGGGAAAAAGGGAAGAGAAGAGTAACGCAAAGGCGCAGAGAAGAGGATGAGAGGGATCCCGCCGTCGCCTGCCGTGGCATGGGCATCTTGCCAATGATTCCCACGGGCGGGATGCCCGTCTTTACCAAAAGGAAAAGACGCCGGGCTGTTCAAACTCGCCTTGAAAAATCTTTGCGGCCGCGAGATGCTGCCCCAATCACTGCGGATTCATCTTAACGACGTCCTTCGCCCTGCTTTGCGGGGTAACTCGCAGCCGCTTCAGCTCTCCGTTGCGATAGGCCCCTTCGACCGTTGTGCTCATCGGCGCGTGCAGCTTGAACTCCACGTCCCACTTTTTCGGCCACGCGGGAAAGAGAAAAATCTTCTCGCCCTCCGACTGCATGAGCATCGTCTGAAGCGCCATAAGGGCGACGCTGCCGTGGTCCTGGTCGGGAACCCAGTCGAAGTTCGGCCCCCAGAAAGCGGGGAAGCGACTGCCGCCGTGGTGGTTGGAGAAATTCGTGGCGGTGTAGCTCGCGGCAACGTCCGCGAGACCCAGGTATGCGGTCTGAATGGCATCCTGCGTCCAGCCTCCGGTCCGCTTGACACGCCGCTTTTGAAACGTCAACCGTCCGGTTTGGAGGCTCGGTTTGCCCACGCCGAAGAGCCGGTACGGGAAAATCGCGTACAGCTCCGGATTTTCTGAGTTCCTCAACTGACCGAACTCCTGGGCTGGCAGCAAGAATCTCCTGCCCGCCTCCTCTTTTGCGGGGAGCGACGGCAGGTGTCCGAGCAGGCGTCGCCAGGAGGCGCGTCGCTCCTCGCCGGTCAAATCGGGTGGCAGGGAGAGGAGTCCGCTAAGGGCGAACCGCAGCCCGGCGATGGGCGGCAGCGGGTTGACAGCCTTTTGCCAGGTCTCGAGGGATTGCGCCGGCTTTAACAGGAGCTTGCCTTTGTCGTCACGGGCGTAGTGCGTGTCATAAAAGTGGACGATTGCTTCGCCGAAGGGGAGCAGCGAACTTTTCAAGAAGTCTTTGTCGCCGGTGTAGAAGTAGTAATCGAGCATCATCGTCGTCAGTTCCAGCCCGCTGGACCAATAATACCGGATGTAGGTGTTGTCCACGTGGGAAGAGGGTTTACCCTTTCGGTTCCAGCCGTAGTTATTGTTCGCGTACGCGCCCCAGAAATACATCGTTTCAGGGAAGAACGCGCCGCGGTGTCCGAAGTAAAGCCCGGTGCGCGCCTCAGCTAACGGCAGCGCATTTCCGTACATGCGGAAGAGCGGCTCCATGAGGTCAAAGTCCCCCGAAGCCAGCATCGGCCAGTAAGGCAAGCGTGTATTCTGAAACCAGTACGGCCCGCCCCAGCGGCGATAGTCCGCGTCGTACTTCTCGCCCGCCTCCCGGGAATCAACCGTGAAAATGGAGCCATTGAACTTGATGGGGAAAGCTCCTCGCCCGCCGCAGGCGGCGATGAACCGCTGGAGCGCATAGCCCTGAGAAACCCGGAAGGCGTTTGCGGTCTCGTCTTTTGAAACCGAGTTCGTTCGGGAGACGCGAATCCAGCTACGATTCCAGAACTCGTTCCACCATCTTCGGTGAGCTTTACGGGCTTGCTCAAAGTCCGTCGCCTCGGATTGAGCGATGACTCGGTCGAGCTGCCGAAGCCATTCGTCGTCGGTGGCGGTCTGCGAGGTGAGAGGATAGATCGAGACGATGTGCCGCCGCCCGGGCTGCGCCGACTTCAACGTCGTCGCGTCCTCCTTGACCAGACCCGCTCCTTTAATGGCGCCGCCGAAGGTCCGATTGAGCAGCGGGTCCGGGAATCGCGTCAGGAGGCTTGCGAGCCCTTGCAGCTTCATCGTTAGAGGATAAGCCGATTCTTCGTTGCGATGGAACCAGACGATGCGACCGCTCTTTTCATCGAGGATGGTGTCGGAGTACACGACCACCGGATGAGGCCCCTCGTTCATTCCGTATGCGCTGAAAAGTTCTTTTTCGTGAAGTGTCCTTTTTTCCTTGCGCCAGACCTCCAGGCTGACTCGAATATCGAACTGTCGCCGCCCCTGCGCTTCCACGCAGATGACCGGATGATTGGCGTCCACAAAGACGCTCGTTGTGATTTCCGAATCCTCGTTTCCCGCGCGGATTCCGATTTCGCCCTGCCTGAGTTTCAGAGTCTGCCGGAAGGGTAATCCTTTCGAGAAGGGATTCGGCGATAGCTTGACGCGGACACGACCGAGCTTCAGCAGGCGGACGTTCTCGCTCCAAGCATCGGTCTTGCTTATGTAGAACAGCAGGTCGCCGCCCTCCTCAACCCACACGTTCAACCCTATGTCTCCGTTGCCTATCGGCATCGAGCCGGAAGAATCCCGGCTCGGCTTCCGCCAGACGACATTGTATCGGTCAAGCGGATCGGCCTTCATTGTCTTGGACCGGCCTGCCTGCGCCATGACGCCGATAGCGAGCACTGTGCAGAGAATAGTTGATAGCATCTTTCTCTTTTGCATGAGAGCCTCCATCACTTTATCGTGTTCGCCCGCGCCGGATTTGACAGCCTGCTGCGGTTATTCGAATCGTCGAAGCTGACGACCGCGAAGTAGAGTCGCTGCGCGCTCGGCACGCCGCTGACGGCGAAGCGCTGCTTCGTGCCTGGGGCGAAAGGACGCGGTTCACCGCTCAGATTGGTTGCTCGCCAGAAGTTCCGCTTCAGGCCATCGTCGCTTGCGAAATCGTAGTCGTCGTAGGCAACGAGGGGCAGCTCGGCGCACTTGACCTGATAGCGGATCACTTTGCCACCGCCAACGTCGGCTGGCGCAGTAAAGGAAATGAGTGCTTTGCGGTTGTGCACTTCCGAAACGCTCAAGTCCGTTATGGCGTTGGGCGGGGTGTTGTCGCGGCGGGGATGTGCCCACTCGTAAAACATGCGACTCGTGGAAAGGACGGTATCATCTTTCGGAGGGACGTGCGTGGCGAACATTCCCACGGCATCCCATCCGGCTGAAAGATGCTTGGTTCGATAACCGCGCTTGCTGCCGTAGTGCCAGAACTCTCTGGCGCGGGTCAGTAACGCCCGGTCGCCGGTGAGAGAGTACGCTTTCGCCAATGCGTCAGGGAAGAAGCGAGTGTACCAACCGCTGTGGGTGCAGCCTTCGCCATCCAGGGTTGCGGTGTGTTCCGGCTGGAACTTCCATGGGTCCCACGCCTGCCCCTTCAGCGGCACGTCCATGTATGCGTAGTAGTGCGTTTGCTTGCACTTGTCGCTCAACAGAAATCTTCCGGCGAAGCGCCCGAAGGCAACAGTAAAATCGGCCATATCCTCATCGGCGAAAAGCCTGGCGTAGCGCTCGGCGGCGGCCTCGACGTAGCCGTGCTGCCAGGTCCCGCCGAGACAGACGACGGGCCAGCGGTTGCCGCTCCTATCGGTGAGCCAGCCTTTGTCGTCAATGACAATTCCCCTCTCGTCCATGAAACGCTTCATCTCGCGTGGGATGTCCTTTTTGGGATCGAAACCGCCGAAGCCCGAACCGATGTGGCACGGAGCGAAGCCGCGTTCGTCGAGGTTCGGACATTGCCAGAGCACATCGCGGCACAGCCGAGCCAGGTCGGCGACGAAAGCGTTATCCGGCGCCGCTTCCAGGACGTGAGTGATTACGTAGAAGCCGCGTCCGAAGCCCCGCGTGCTCGTGATAGTGCTTTTGCCGGGCGTGAGCTGCCGGTGCTTGCGAAACTCGGAGTTCTTCTGTTCGACCAGGTCCACGGCGGCTTCCAGGAAGTCGGGCTCCCCGGTGAGAAGGAAGTAATCCACCAGGCCCGCCCCGTAGAAGTGGCAGTAGCACGATTTTCCCTGGGCGAGATGCCATAGCTCCTTGTCGTCGCCAGTTCCCTTTCCCCACTTCTTGTATGAGACGTTGGCGGGCTTGCGGCTCGGTCTTGTGCCGAGGGGGCCGCCCTGAGGAAACCAGATTGCCCCGTCGTCATAGACCCAACCATCCGTGCGCCAGGCGTGAAGCCGCGCATGATACCTGGCCCAGGCTTGGCCCCGGTCGAAGAAGCCCCGCTGTCCGGTGCGAATCGCCATCAAGAGGAGCGCCTCAGGGCTGTCGGCTTCGGACTCGTAGTGATTGTCCTCCCAGCGGACGAAGGCGTTCGGGGCAGGCGGGCTTTTCGGCGTCTGGTCCTCGGTGAATCTCCAGCCCCATGTCCGGTAAACGTTCTTCTCGTCTTCCAACGTTCCGAATCGCCCGACGGCGAACACGTCGCAGCGTGAGTACCACTCGCCCGGCGCAAAAGCCAACAGGCGCTCATGCGCTCCTTTCGCGTACAGGTCGGGATCGCCCGTCGCCGCGAAGTCAATAAACAGCTCCGCATCTTTGTGCGATAGGTCGTAAAGCCAAAGATGCTCGCTGGCAAAAGGTTCGCCACGCCCGCCGGTGAGTTTATCGCTGACAAACTCAATTCTCACGATGTTTCTATCTGCCATTAACTTACGCGGCGGATCGCCGGTGAAGTCGCGGTCGCAGACGAGGAGCGAGGAGCTGTCGCTCCGCACGGCTATCCAACCACCGGAGTCGGCGCCGGTCCACCTGGTTTCGCCGGCGAGGCCTGCCTTCGCGGCGTCGGGAATCGGTGTGCCGTAATAGCCGTTGACCTTCCCTTGATGCAGCCAGACAGATCCCGCCTGGGACAACTTTCGAGAGACCTTCCCCCCGCCGACTGAGGCCTCGGCGCCTGCCCCGAGGGCATGCCGCAACGCAAGAGTTGCGCTTTTCAGGTTGACATGCTGAACCTGCTGGCTATTGGAGTTGGCGAGAATGTGCTGAACACGAACGTCGGTGCGTCCTGCCCAGGCGGTGAGACGCGTGATATACGCCAGTCGGCAGCCATCCTCTCGGCCGGAGCCTGTCGGAGAGGCGCGCCCATACGTGCCATCCACTCGCAGTGTCATCCGCAGCGGTCCGCAGTACTCAAAGGCAACATTCTGCGGTCTGCCTGCGACATAACGTTCTCCGCCCCCGGCCTCAGTGAATTCTACCGCACCGCCGCTCGCCACGAGCGTCCCTTGCACGCGCACAGCGTCAAACAGGGCGAAAGGTTTCAGCTTGTTGACAGTGAACGTGAGCGGCCCCGTGTTGACAGTTATACCGCTGGAGTCCTCCATAATCTTCAGGGCTATCGGCGGTTTCGCCTTCGCTGGCTGCGTGCGCAAGGTCAGTCGTTTGACTTCACCGGCGCCGACATCGAGTTGGAAATCCAGCAGCACCCATCGCAGCGTGCCGTCTTTCTCGACCACAAGCGGCGTGGTTTGCAGCGGTATTTCCGTATCGCCGTCAAAAAGGCTGAAACGCTGGTCGGCGGGAAATCGGCCCCGCGGCAGGCATATCCCGCTTGTGACGGGAGCGCGCCGACGTGCGACGCCAATGGGCTCATGGACCGTCAGCGGGATTTCCATCGCGCAAAGGGCGCCTCCAAGCACCAGAACCACGAGAATCGTCAGTGCGTATCTCATCGAGCGGGTCCCTCTCAAATCGTTCTCAGATTGACCTTGATATCAAACTCTGGGCTCTTTTATCACTGGCCTGGGAAAGCCTCGGCCGCAGCGTGCCAACCTACCGTAGCTCCGCAGGCTCTCGTTCACCGCACAGGCTCGCCGACATTCTATCAGCAATTCGGGCCGCAACGCAAAAACTTCCGGCGATGCCAAGCATCCTGCGTCCGGGCGTGGTCCCTCGTCAAGAAGGCCGGGGTTTCAAGCGCTGTGGCATAGTGTCGCCATCGGGGGAGCTACCGTGCAGTTTTGTCCCACCAAACCTTTTCGCCGCCTTCGAGGACATGGTCCGTCTCATAACGATAATTACCTGGGCGCCAGGCTATTGCGAGCGGAATCGCCATTTGTGCAAAACTCCCCATCTCGGCAAATCTCTGGCATGGGAAATGCTCCTTAAACTCACGGAAACAGTGTAGAATACCCCTGGAGGTGAAGATAGATGAAGCTGGATAGATTTACGCTGAAGGCGCAGGAAGCTGTTCAGGAGGCGCAGCGGTCTGCGGAGGGAATGAACCATCAGCAGATCGAGACGGAGCATCTTCTCAAGGCGCTTCTTTCTCAGGAGGATGGGCTCGTCAAGCCCGTTGTAAAGAAGATCGGAGCGAGGCCGGATATGCTGCTCTCCGCCTTGGACGCGGAGTTGGAGAAACGGCCGAAGGTTTACGGGGAAGAGCAGGCCGGCGCATACATTTCAGCCGACTTGAGGAAGCTGCTCGACTCTGCCGAGAAGGAGGCGGAGCGTCTGAAGGACGATTACGTCAGCACGGAACATATTCTTCTTGCGATGGTTGGGAGCAAAGGCAGCACGGGCGAGCTGATGCGGGCTTTCGGGCTAACGAGGGAGGCGATTCTCGCTGTCCTGAAAGAGCTTCGCGGTGGGCAGCATGTGACCGACCAGACTCCGGAAGCGAAGTTTCAGGCGACGGAAAAATATAGCCGAGACCTGACAGTTCTTGCGAAGAAAGGGAAGCTCGACCCGGTCATCGGAAGGGACGACGAGATTCGGCGGGTCATCCAGGTACTTTCTCGCCGGACGAAGAACAACCCTGTGCTCATAGGCGAGCCGGGGACGGGCAAGACCGCCATCGTCGAGGGTCTGGCGCGGCGAATCACTGACGGCGACGTCCCCGAAGGACTAAAGGATAAAAGGCTCCTCGCTATGGACGTGGGCGCGATGGTCGCCGGAGCGAAGTTCCGAGGGGAATTTGAGGAAAGGGTGAAAGCCTTCCTGAAGGAGGTGGAAAACTCCGCCGGTCAGATCATTCTGTTTATAGACGAGCTGCACACAATCGTCGGAGCGGGCGCCGCGGAAGGCGCCGTGGATGCCTCGAACATGCTCAAGCCGGCTCTCGCAAGAGGGGAGCTGCGGTGCATCGGAGCGACAACGCTCAACGAATACCGCAAGCGAGTCGAAAAAGACCCCGCCCTGGAGAGGCGTTTCCAGCCGGTTTACATTTCCGAACCTTCCGTGGAGGATACTGTCGCCATTTTGCGGGGCTTGAAGCAGCGGTACGAAGTTCATCACGGCGTCAGGATTAAAGATTCCGCGCTTATCGCCGCGGCGACGCTATCGAACCGTTACATCTCCGACCGGTTTCTGCCGGACAAGGCGATTGACCTGATGGACGAGGCGGCGTCTCGTCTGCGAATCGAGATAGATAGCATGCCGACGGAGATTGACGAGATAGAGCGCAAGACCATGCAGCTCCAGATAGAGAAGCAGGCGCTCTCGAAGGAAAAAGACAAGGCGTCCGCGGAAAGGCGGGAGAAGATTCACAGAGAGCTCGCCGAGCTGAAGGAAAAAAACGCCGTCCTGAAAGCGAAGTGGAGCAGCGAGAAGGAAATCATTGACAGGCTACGAAAGGCGAAGGAGGAAATCGAGGAGGCGACGGCGAAAGAGCAAGCTGCGGAACGCGAAGGAAACCTCTCTCTGGCGGCGGAGCTGAGGTATGGGCGTATTCCCGACCTCCGGCGAGATGTCGAGGCGAGCCAGGCGAAATTGCAGGAGCTCCAGAAAGACGGCGCCATGCTGAAAGAGGAAGTGGATGAGGAGGACATCGGCGAGGTGCTTTCGAAATGGACGGGGATTCCGGTCTCCCGGATGCTGGAGGGAGAAGTGCAGAAGCTCATGCACATGGAGGAGAGGTTGCGGCAAAGGGTCGTCGGACAGGATGAAGCACTCCTGGCGGTGTCGAACGCCGTTCGGAGGTCGCGAGCGGGGTTGCAGGACCCTAACAGACCTCTCGGTTCCTTCATCTTCATGGGGCCCACGGGCGTGGGGAAAACGGAGCTGGCGAAGGCTCTCGCGGAGTTCCTTTTCGACGATGAAAACGCGCTCGTGCGAATAGATATGTCGGAATACATGGAGAAACATTCCGTCGCCCGGCTCATCGGCGCCCCCCCCGGATACGTCGGCTACGAGGAGGGCGGCTATCTGACCGAGAAGGTCAGGCGGAGAGGCTACTGCGTGATCCTCTTCGACGAGGTCGAGAAGGCGCACCCGGAGGTTTTCAACATCCTCCTCCAGATTCTCGATGACGGGCGGCTCACCGACGGGCAGGGGCGAACCGTTGATTTCAAAAACACAGTTATCATCATGACCTCCAACCTCGGCAGCGAGTTGCTTCAGGACTACGATGAGAGCGACTACCAGCGAATGAAGGGAAAGATGATGGAGGTCCTTAGGGCGAGCTTACGGCCGGAGTTCCTTAACCGGATTGATGAGGTCGTCATCTTTCACAAGCTCGACGAGGAGCTTCTCAAGCAGATCGTGGAGATTCAGCTTGACCGGCTCAAGCACGTCGTCGCCGGCAAGAGAATCGCCATCGAGTTCGATGACGCGGTCAAGGCGCAACTGGCGAAGGAAGGCTATGACCCGGTTTTCGGGGCGAGACCGCTAAAGCGAGTCATTCAGAAGCGGATAGTGGACGCCCTCGCCACGAGGCTAATCAACGGGGAAATTGCCGAAGGGCAAAAGGTCAGGGCAGTCACCGACAAGCGAAACGAAATTGAGTTCCGACAGGGGGAATGAGGCCCTTCCCCCGGTCGAGCGCGAAATACACACTCGCGCATCACCTCGGCGGCTTCCGGCGCCGAGAAGGCTCAGATAGGCACCGATTCGCAGGGAAGTGAGCTGGAACTACCGCAGCCGCCGGAGGAGTTCCACGGCTTTCGCAATATCTCGCTTCTGCTGTTCGCCTGCGACCTCCCTTTCGATGGTCAAGGGGCCTGAGTAGCCGATCTCTTTGAGCGTGTTGATGAAGAGCGGAATGTTCACGTCGCCTTCGCCGAGCGGCGTTTCGACGCCCCACGTCACGCCCGGCTGCTCGGACCACTTGCCATCCTTGCAATGCACGCTCTTGACGTGGCTGGCGATTTTCCTCAGTGCGGGAATCGGCTCGCCGGTCCCGTAGAGGATCATGTTCGCGGGGTCGAAGTTTACCGCCAGGTTGTCCCTCCCGACATGCTCGATGAACGCCAACAGCCCCTCCGCGGACTCCTGCCCGGTCTCCAGATGAAACCGCTGGCTGTTGGCGGCGCAATGGTCACAGACCTTCCTCGCCACCTCGACCAGTTCCTTGTGCAGCTCATCTTCCCTGTCTTCGGGAATAAATCCGATGTGCATGCCGAGGGCATCGCAGCCCATCGCCTTCGTCCAGTCGGAAATCTCGAGCGTCTCCTTCAACCTCGCTTCCCTCGTCTGAGGCGGCACAAGCCCAACCGCCTCCTTAACTATCGGAATGGACTCGTAGCTTTCTCCCTCGAAGCCGCAAAAAACCACAGTGATGGCAATTCCGGCATCCTCAAATTGCTGTTTGAGGTCCCTCGTTCTTTCCGGGGAGCGAGCCTCCGGCGGGGGAGTGTGAAGCTGAACGTTGTCCAGACCCAACTCCTTGACCGCGTCCAAAGAAGCCCCCAAGCCGGCGCCAACCGACGTGAAAACTCCTATCGCCAATTCTTCCATGTTTCCCTCTCCTTTCAGGTCAGCCTTGCCGATTTCATTTCCCGAGTTTCGAGTGCACTTTACTTCAAAAGACACTGAAATCGCAATAGATGGTTTAGTGGTCTGGCCTGAGTCTCGGGCGGATACCCCGCCAAGGCGGGGGAGGGAAGAAAGCAAGAGGAAGGTAACGCAAAGGCGCAGAGTCGCAGAGAGAAGAATGAGACGGACTGCGTTGTCACCTGCCGTGGCATGGGCATCTTGCCCATGATTCCAACGGGAGTTCAGTGTTGCCATCTATGTAACGCCGCCCCGCCATGGCGGGGCGGTCCTGAGGGCGTCTCGCCCTCGGCGGGCGCAGGACTTACCCGCCGGTTTCAGTCGGTGGTATCGGATACGAGATTCTTCTCGTGACAGCGGGCTTCTCGACCAAAGGATTCATCCGCCGAGTAGAGCGCAGGCGCGCACAACATTAGGCGGAGAGTTTCCGACAACCGCTCTTTCGATTGCGGTGCGGGTTCCTAATTCCACCATCGCTCACGTTTCCTGCGCCCTCTCTAAAATTCCGTACGTTGGGTTTTCCCCAGTACGGCTTCAAGCTCAGGGCCGCCCGTCAGCAGAAGCCTGCCTGAACGCCACAGACCCTTAAGCGCGGCTCCCGCATACGGCCCTGCGACAAACAGTTTACTACTGCCTTCGCCTGCGTCCTCCGGTACACAGACCACCTTACGTGCGTCGCTTAGCCCTCTACAGGGCACTACGCACAGCCCTTCCCGGAGTTCACAGGCGCCCCGAGCCCACGGGCCCTTCGCTCCGCGGGGGTTATGTTGTCCACCCGCATCTTCGCTACTACGGCCCGATCCGCCCCTCTTGGCAGCTCCCTCCCACTTCACGGCTCTTCACCGCTTATAGGTCGGGTCTTTGCCATGCGAAGCCGTCTTGGCCGCCGCCAAGAGGTTCCCTGCTTTATCTCACCACTCCTTCCATGCGTGCCGACGCCCGTACGCCGGGAGGAGGATTGAGTGCCTTTACCCGATTCTTCTCCAATCCCTCGGCCTTCCCCAATATTCCAGTGGGTCGGCTCCTCCAACACCCTGACTCCGGTTTCTGTCAGGAGCGTGTAACGACGCTGCAGCGTTCGCGTTATGTTACGGCCCGCATGGTTGCTCGCCCTCCTGTACCAGTCCGACCTGAAGATTTCTCTCCGGCCGCCGAGGACTTTTACGCCCGAGCTTTCCCAGGGAAAGGTCACCCTTCCCCTGAGTCGGGTATAACTACACGGCATCATCGGGCAGATACCGTCGCCGGACTCTCACCGGCTGGAGTGGCGCCGTTGCAGGCTGCGAGAAATATGCCACGCAAATACGGCCGCACCCCACGGTTGGAGAGAATTGACCGCAGAGTTCCTCGATGCTATACTGTTGTGACATGGACGCGACGTTGAGAAAGGGAATTCCCCGACATAAATTGGTCATGTTTATAAGCGGCGTGTTGTGCATCGCGGCGGTCGGTCTCTCCTCGTATTTCTTTGAGCGGCAGAGGAAGGATAGGGAGAAGAGGTTCGCTGCCGAAAATAGGCTCAAGACTCTGACTTCGGAACTTCAGCTTCTGAGGGAAAGGAACCGGGAGCTGGCTGAGCAACTTCGGGAAGCGAAGAGGATTGCCACGGAGCTCGTCAGAGAGAAAGAGGGGCCGGGGATGGCGGCGACTGAGGTCTCGCCGGCGTCTGAGATAGCCGCAGGCAACGAGGCATCTGAGGGCACAACAGCGCCTCGGCCGCAGGAGGGCGCAAGCCTCGCAGAGGCGGTGAATGCACTACGGCTGGACAAGGCAGCCCTGGCGGCAAACAGGATCGGGGAGTCCGCCGGAGAGGCGTGGCGGGCGGTCCGGTCAGCCGTCACCTCTTCAGTCCGCCTGGTCCGTTCCCAGGGAAGTCCGGCTACGGCAGAGAAACGCAAACTTGCGGACGTAATGAAAATCTTCCCAGCGGACGCATTCGTTCGCCTCGCGGCGAAGGGGAGAAGCTCCGTGCGGAATGTCCTTGGCTCCGTCGGCGCGCTGTTTTCATCCACGGCGCCAACCTCGGCTGCTGTCGTTTCTCGTCAACCTTCGCCCCCTTTTCCTGGATCGAGAAAGGTGACCGCCACTGACGAGGAGCTTCGGACCGAGCTGGCGGCGGTCAGACAGGAGAAACGGGAGCTCGAGAGAGAAATCGCCGAGCGAACCGGCAAAATCGCGGACTCCGTTGACGTGGGCCGCGTGAGGATAACTACTGGCCGACGTTTCAGCGGGAAAGTGCTTGTCGTGAATCGGAAGCATAACTTCGTTGTGATAGATATAGGCAAGAACCAGGGGCTGGAGAAGGGAGAAGTGCTCATCGTCCATCGCGCAAGCAAATTCATCGGTAAGACCCGGGTCATAAAGGTGTATGATAAAATGGCCGCGGCTGACCTGGTGATGGACTGGATGCAGGATGAGGTCCGGGTCAGCGACGGCGTGAAGAAGTTTTGACATAAAGGAGACGGGCGAAGTGAAAAGAGTTATTCTTCTGCTTTTGCTCCTCGCCGGAGCGGTAGCCCTGTTTGGGTGCGCCCAGGTCAGGGACGACGACATCGCCAGGCCGTGGGCTCAACCTGAGCCCTGGGAACGGAATATCGGTTTCGGCCCGTTCCAACCCCGATAAGCTGTGACCGGAGCTGTGCTCCGCGGGCACGAGAATTGCACGAGGGGCCATGCGAAGGGAAAAGGCGGGTGTAACTGCCGGCGCGCTGGATTGCTCAATCCATTCGCAAGGTTGCGGTAAGCCCTCCTCCGCCAAACAGAAGGTTAGGAAACCACACGGCTATCCACACCGGAATCGGGCGGAGGAGCGACATCAGCACGCATAGTGCGTAGTACCCCATGCATAGAAGCATACATATTCCAACCCCTATCGCCACGCTTCCGCCACGCTTTCCCCCTCTTACCGCAAAGGGCAAAGCCACGGCGACGACCATCAGGTTCAGCAGCGGGATCGCTATCCGTTGGTGAAGCTGTGTCTGAAGCTTTCTGACCTTGTCGGGCGAAACGCGGAATTTTCTGATGTTCCTTTGAAGCTCCGCAAAGCTCATTTCCTCGGGGAACTTTTCCCCGGTAACTTCTTCCGGGCGGAAATCCCACTCATACATTTTCATTTTTCGGTAAAAGAGGCTGTGGGCGCCGTCCGGATATATGATGTTGACGCCGAACGCCCACCAGGAGTCCTCGGTCCATGCAGCCCTCTGAGCCCTTACAAGGATCTTTCCCGGAGGGTCCTCGCTCTCAGTCTCCCACCATAGAAGCTCGAATCTATTCCTCTCCGGCCGGTAAGACGTGAAGTGGAGGAGGGAGCCAGACTCGTCCGTCGGAAAATAGCCGTTACGGATAACGTCCTTGGTGGGCTTTTTTCCTTCAAGCTCCTGTTCGAGCCTCCTGGTTTCGCCGTAGGTTTTGGTGATAACCTTCTCGAACATGAGAAAGCCTGTCCCCGCCAGAAGAAGTCCCGCAACGAACAGAGGGGAAGCTATTCGCAAGACGCTGACGCCGCACGCTCTCAAGGCCGTGATTTCGTTGCTCTTGCTTATTTTCCCCACGCCCAGCACGATTGCCATGAGAATGACCATCGGCAAGCCGAGGGTCCCCAGATGCGGAACGTACAACGAGTAGTACCTCAAAATGGCAAGGAGGGGGACGTGATATTTCAGAAACCTCGCTGTTTTGCTGGAGACATCGTAGGCAAGAAACAAGCCCAGCAAACTGATGAGAATGTACACGAAGGGGATGAGGAAGTTCTTCAGGATGTGTCTGTCAATGATTTTCATTTTCAGCCGACACCTCGGCGAATCCTCCGGAAAAAGAATACCCCCAGGGCGATGATGACCACGTTCGGCAGCCACATGAGAAGCTGCGGATGGGCTTCGGGATTGTCGCTGAGCTTTTCGGCGAACATAACGACCGTGTAAAACGACATCGCCAGGGTTAATCCTATCGAAATCCCCACAGTTTTCTCACCTCGATGAACCCTTATTCCCAGCGGCGCCCCGAGCATGGCGAAGGAAAGGCAGGCGAATGAGAATACCAGTCTTTTGTTGAACTCAGTCAAGTACGCGGTGGCGTCCTCCCCATTTTGCGCGGCGATCCTGGCTCTCGCGAGCAGCTCCCGGAAGGTCAGGTCGCTCGTTTTCTTTTTCACCTTCATCCCCCGGATGGCGCTGGCGAGATCGAACTCGATTTTCATAGACTTGTCGGTCTCGTCCCACAACTGCGGGCGGCCGCGCTGACCTATTATCACTTTGACGTTGTGAAGCTCGAGGGAGATCGTGCCCGGCCGGCGCTGGTGCTCGAGGACCCCGTTGTCGGCCTCAATTCGCGTCTCAACACCTTCCTTGTCCACCCGGTGGATGATGATGTCGTACAAACGGTTGCCGCGTTTCCTCGCCAGATGGATGCTATACCCCGGGAAATCGTTGATGGGCTCCCCCGGCTCGAACAGGAAAATTGGGTTGACGCTGCCCAGTTCCTTTCGCAGTTTGCGGACGGCGAGCTTGCCCTTCGGTGCAACAACTCCAAAAACAAGAATCGCAAGCAGAAATGTCCCCACACCAAGCATTGCCATCGCCGAGCCAGCCCGGTAGAGGCTCACGCCGTTGGCTCGCAGGGCGAGTATCTCGTTCTGCGCGGACAGCCTGCCGTAAACAAGGAGGCATGCCACCAATGCCCCGAAGGGAATCGAAAACCCCAGAAGAGAAGGTATGAGGTAAACGAACAGTTTCGCCGCCAGCGAGAGCTGCAAGCCCGCAGCCACGTGCTTTGCAATCCTGAAGATGTTGAATATAAAGAGGATCGCCGTAAAGAATATGACGGTCAGTAGAAACACTACGATCAACTTCTTGAGGATGTATTTCTCATAGATCAACAATTTGGAAACCTTCTCGAAAAAGGGCGGCCGAAAATGTGAGCGGCCACAGTCGCAAGCAGAGCTGCATTCGGCAATCATCCAGGTCGCGTCGAGGGGATTGTAGCCTGGGCAGCATCAAGCGACAAGAACAAAGTCGCTTTGCCGGTATGGCCTGAGTCTCGGCCGGATACCCCGCCTTGGCGGTGAAGAGAAAAAGGGAACAGCAGATTAACGCAAAGGCGCAGAGTCGCGGAGAGGATGAGGATAATGAGAAGGACTCCGTCGTCGCCTTCCGTGGCATGGGCATCTTGCCCATGATCCCCACGGGCGGGACGCCCGCGCCACGTGGGGGACGCCTTTTTTTGCCGTGAAGGGTACAGCCCGAGCCCGTCGAGGGCAAGGGAGCCCCTCGATATCCCCCGCGGAACGCGGGGCGGGACAGGACGCCGGCGATACGTAAGCCTGGCCCGCGCCTTTGTCAAAACGGTTCGGGACTTCTGGCCACTCTTCAACGCCCAGCTCAGCCAATTGCCGCACATGCGTTTTGCGACTCTCAAATGCCTTGGCCGCCTCCCCGATGGCCCCTTGTCCCCCGGAGCTGCCGAATCACAAACTGTCTTTCGGCGCCTTTCCCCTTTGTGCTAATCTGACGTGAGGTGCTCAGCAAGCTTTTCCGCCACGGGAGGAAAGACCCATGAAAGTCAGAAGCGTATTGTTTGTTTCACTCTTATTGCTCGTGCAGGTTTTTGCTCACGGTCAGAAACTCGAGCGTGAGCCGGACCCATTACAGCGGCCTTACTCTCCTGCCGACGGCAGTGGAGCATTTGTCGCGACAAACCCGCCGCCGTTCGTTTGGGTTCCGGCGGGGAAGAATTTGACCTATTGCCTTCAGGTCTCGCCTTCAAGAGATTTCTCCTCGGCGGCAACGCGAACTTACCGCGACCTCGACATAAGCATTCACTCCCTGCGGAAGCCGCTCGAGCCTGGAATGTTGTTCTGGAGGTACGGCGTGCAAAAACCGGATGGCGGCGTCACCTGGAGCCGCACACGAAGTTTCACCGTCCCGAAAGGCGCACGCCTCTGGCCGTTCCCTGAGCTCGACAAAGCCATCGCCTCCGTTCCCCGAAACCGTCCGAGGCTCTTTTTTCTCGCGAATCAAGTCCGCGAGTATCGAAGACGTTGCAAGGGCGACCTGAAGAACAGTTGTCGCGCACTGTGCCGAAGCTGCGACCGTTACGTAGGGCAAGACCTTGTACCGGAGCCCCCCTATGTGAAAGGCTCCGGCCCCGAACGCGGCAAGAACTACCAGCGCATCTTTCGCACGACGCGTCCTCCTATGGACGCCATGGAGCGATGCGGTCTCGCTTATCTCCTCACTGGCGAAAAGAAGTACGGGCTGGAGGCGAAGCGCCGCATTCTGCATTTCTTCTCGTGGGACCCGGAGGGAAGCACAAACCTTTTCCGTAACGACGAGCCGGCGATGTGGATGATGATGCGAGGCGTCCGCGCGTACGATTGGACGTACGGTCTCTTTTCGCCCTCCGAGCGGGAGAAGGTGGAATCAGCGATGCGAATCCGCGCCGCACAGTTTTACAGGCGCCTCCACGGACGATTCGAGTCCAACCCCCACGACAGCCATGCCGGGCGCATTCTCGGTTTTCTCGGCGAGGCGTCTCTCGCTTTCTGCCACGAGTGGCCCGAAGCGCGCCAGTGGCTTGATTACGTCCTCCAGGTTTTCTGGGCGGTTTATCCGGCGTGGGGCATGGATGATGGCGGCTGGCACGAGGGGCCGAGCTACTGGTCGTACTACATGGGCTTCGTCCTGCACTTTGTCGTGCCTCTTCGCAATGCCACCGGCGTTGACCTCATGCAGAAGCCGTTCTTCCGCAATACCCCTTACTACAAACTTTACACCAACCCGCCCTATGCAAAGATTTCCCCCTTCGGTGACGGCGAGCATCGCGGACCCTCGCGGAGCATGGGGCAATTGATGTACCAATTCTCCGCTTTGCTGAACGACCCGTACATCCGCTGGTACGCCGATTTCCTGAACGCCGACGCGGGCACGGGGCCTTTGGGCTTCGTCCTCACGGGAAAGCCGCCTCCGGCAAAGAATCCCTCCGCGCTTTCCCCGAACCGCTTCTTCCCGGGCGTGGGACTGGTCTCGTTTCATACCAACCTCGGCCACGCGAAGAACGACATTCACTTCCTGTTTCACAGCGACCCCTACGGCGCCATCAGCCACGCCCACGCTGACGAGAACGCCTTCACCATCGAAGCCTTTGGCGAAGCCATTGCCATTAAATCCGGCTACTACCCGTGGTACGGCTCCAACCATCACAGAAACTGGTCGTGGCAGACCAAGTCCGCCAACTGCATCACCATCAGCGGCGGCAAAGGCCAACCACCCCACGACCCGCGAGCGAAAGGACGTATCCTTTCATTCGAAAGTTCCGATGACTACGACTATGTGGCAGGCGATGCCACGGAAGCTTATCGTGGCTTGCTGACAAAATTTCATCGTCACATCATCCACCTCCGCCCCGGAGTTTTTGTCATCTTCGACGACCTCGCTGCCCCGGAAAACGTCACGTACGAATGGCGGCTGCACTCCCTCTCCAAGATGTCCCTCGACGAGAAAAACCGAAGCCTCCTCCTCTCCCAGGGCGACGCACGCCTCAAGGTGGAGTTTCTCCGGCCGCGCAACCTCACCTTCCATCAGACGAACCAATTTCACGACCCGCCCGAATGGGGCGAAAAGAACCAGTGGCATTTCTTCGCCGCAACACGCGAGAAAGCTCAGGAGGCAAAGTTCCTCACCGTCCTCACGGTCTATCGCCGCGGGCAGGAAAAAGAGCTGCCGCGTCCTACGTTCCTGGCAGGCGAGGGCGCAATCGGCGTCGTGGTCGAAACGCCGACCGGGGCACGCCACCTCGTCGGATTCCGCATCCGTGAGGGAGGAACGGTTACGCTCGCGGGGAAAGCCTTTGAAGCCGATCTCCCCGCCTTCGCAACTCGGCTGCGATGAGAGCCATCATCCAAAAGGAGGCAAACACCATGAAAATGTCACGCCGAAGATTTCTGGGAAAAACCGGGCTGGGACTGGCCGGCGCCGCGTTGGCGGGACAGACGGCTTCGCCGTCTGAGGAAAGAAAAGTCTCCGGAAAATCGCCTCGCTGGAAGCCGGCAATCGGGCTGAACGGCTTTATGTCCTCGGCGCGTGCCTACGGCAAACACTATCCTATCTGGGAAGTTCTGGATTTCGCCGCGAGGGAGAGGTTTAAGGGCGTGGAACTCGTCGGCGGATGGCCTGACCGGCGAGGTTATCCCGGTGCGGAGGAGAAAGAACGCGTGGCAGCACTCAAAGGTCTTTACGACCGCTACGACCTGAGGATTTTCGCCATCCAGTCCAACCCTCGGGGAAATCCGTTGGGGCCCACTGAGGAAATCAGAAAGGAATATCTCCGGAGCTTGCGCCGGCAGGCGGAGGTTGCGGCGGCTGTCGGCACCGAGATCATTGGCGTGTGGCCTCCGCCTCCGCACCCTCGTCTCACGACCGAACAGGCTCTTGAAAAGTTGATCGAGAGCTACCGTCACGCAGCAGACATCGCCGCCGAAAATGGACTCACCGTGACGGTCGAGTGCGAGCCGCCTTTCGTCGTCAACACTCCGGACCTTTTCCTCCGGCTACTGGACGGCGTCGGGAAAGAATCGTTCAAAGCGATATTCGACCCGAGCCACTTCGACCTCTTCACCGGCGGAAAGGGACATCCCGAAACGCTTCTGAAGCGAATCGGCGTCGAGCGAATCGGGCACGTCCACCTCACCGATACCGATGGAACCATCCGAAAGATGGGACGCGGCGGGACCTCGAAACACCTCCCTTGCGGAGAAGGACACGTGGACATCCGCAAGCAGCTCAAGATTCTTTGGGATGGCGGCTACCGAGGCTGGGTTATGATTGATGCATGGCAAATCCCCGACGTCTACGACGCCTGCCGGAAAGGGAAAAAAGCCATACAAGATGTTCTCGCCGCTTTCGCTGGTTCACCGGTATTGCAACGCCTGCCAAATCCGTGATACTGTACGGGGGAATTTTTTCTGCGGTCTGGGAGCTCAAAATGCAGGGAAAACCGGAGAGAGCGCAGAGACGAGGAAAGATGAGCGCTCTCCGCGGTGAAGACGTATGAAAGACCCCAGCGGAGGCAGTGATAATGCTGGCACAGGTCTATTCCAGCGCAATCTTCGGGATTGACGCGTACATGATGGAGATAGAGGTTGACTTCTCCTCGGCGAGGGAGCGCGTGACCGTAATCGTCGGATTGCCGGACGCGGCGGTCAAGGAGAGCAAGGATAGGGTTTTCGCCGCCATCAAAAACTCCGGTTTCTCCCCTCCGCAGGGGTACACGACCATCAACCTCGCTCCCGCGGACATCAAAAAGGAAGGCCCAAGTTTTGACCTCCCCATCGCTCTCGGCGTCCTCGCTGCCACGGGGCAGATTCGGGGGGCAAGTCTCCGCGATTACGTCATCGTCGGCGAGCTGGCTCTGAATGGCCGCGTTCGCCCGGTGAGGGGCATTTTACCCGTCGCCATAGCGGCGAGAGATAGCGGGAAAAAGGGCTTGCTAATCCCCGCCGAAAACGCTCCGGAAGCTTCCATTATGGAGGGTATTGACAGCTACGCCATTCACGACCTGGTGCAGGCGAGCAAGTTCGTTGCCGGTGAAATCGCCATTCAGCCCCTGAAGAGCGACCTGAAAGAAACCTTCGGGGAGGCGTCGAGCTACCCGATAGACCTGAGCGACGTCAAGGGACAGGAGCACGTCAAGCGTGCCCTGGAGGTGGCGGTGGCGGGGTCGCACAACATCCTCATGATAGGGCCGCCGGGCGCCGGAAAAACGATGCTGGCGAAGTGCATCCCCACCATCATCCCGGAGATGAGCGTCGAGGAAGCCCTGGAGACAACGAAGATCCACAGCATCGTCGGCCTCCTGACCGCGAAGAAGTTCCTCGTGGCGATCCGTCCGTTCCGCAGCCCGCACCACACCATTTCTTACGCGGGGCTTATCGGCGGCGGCGCCTTCCCCAAGCCGGGAGAAGTCAGCCTCGCCCACAATGGCGTCCTGTTTCTCGACGAGCTGCCGGAATTCAACCGAAACGTTCTCGAGGTTCTGCGGCAGCCCCTCGAGGAGGGGAGCGTTACCATCGTCCGCGCCGTGGGTTCGTTGACTTTCCCTGCGAGCTTCATGCTCGCTGCCGCCATGAACCCGTGTCCCTGCGGCTATTTCACCGACCCGCGGAGGGAATGCCGCTGCACGCCGTCGCAGATTCAGCGGTATATGTCTCGCATCTCCGGCCCGCTTCTCGATAGAGTGGATATTCACGTGGACGTCCCTGCGCTGCGATACAAGGAGCTTGCCGGAGAATATGCAGGCGAGAGCTCGTCCCAGGTTCGCCAGCGGGTCAACCAAGCAAGAAAAGTCCAGAGGGAGAGGTTCAAGAAACACCGCGTTTTCTCGAACGGGGCGATGACCTCCCGGCATCTCAGAAAGTTCTGCGTGCTTGACCAGGAGGGGCGGGACGTGCTGAAAATGGCCATCACGGAGCTCGGAATCAGCGCCCGCGCCTACGACAGAATCCTGAAAGTGTCCCGCACCATCGCCGACCTCGAGGGCGTGGAAAACATCAAATCGCACCACATTTCAGAGGCAATTCAGTACCGCACCCTCGACAGAAACCTGTGGCTATAGCTCCGCATCCCGCAAATCCTAACAACCGCAGAGCACGTAGAGGGGGCAGAAATGAACCAGCTCCGCATCTGGGCAGTCGTCGCTCTCGGCGCCTTGGCGTCCCTGCGGCTGACATTCTTATATTCTTCAACGCAGAGGCGCCGAGACGCAGTGCATTTCGCAAGCTGTGGCGAATGAATACATCTGAGCAACCGTAGATGAACAGAAAAACTCCTATATGAACGGCGACGGAGGTAGGCAAAAATGATTGCCATTATCCTCGCGGGCGGCGTTGGGAAAAGGCTGCGCGACGTGTCGCAGAGAGTTTCCAAGGCGATGCTGCCGATTCTTGGGTTGCCCATCACCGTGAGAATCATCGAACAAATCGTCGGGGAAACACCGATCCGCCGCTTCATCATCCTCCTGGGGAAGCCGGATCAGGACATCGCCTTGTTCCTGAAGGAGAATCCGCCGCGAGGAGCTGAGCTTGAGTTCGTGGTTCAGCCCGCTCCGCTCGGAATGGCGGACGCTCTCAAGAGGGTCGTCGAGGAGGTTGGCATCGAGTCGGACTTTCTGCTGGCGGCGTGCGATAATCTGTTCGAAGAAGGCGCCGTGTCAAATCTTTATCGGACCCATTGCGACGGGCGTTTGGACGGGACGATGTGTCTGCTTCAAATGAAGAAGGAACAAATCGCCGGGAAAAGCGCCGCAGTATATTTGGACTCGGGGCGCATTTGCCGAATCGTGGAGAAGCCCCCCCTCGAGGAGGTCGAGACCGACCTGGCGTCCATCCCGCTGTACATTTTCACTCCGAAGCTCCTCGGCTATCTCCCTCGCGTGAAACCATCAAAGAGGGGCGAATACGAGCTGCAGGACGCGATACAGATGCTTATTGACGACGGAGGGAAGATCGGTTACGCGGTAGCCGCTTGGAGGCGAACGGTCACATCGCCGGACGACCTTCTCGCGGTCAACCTGGAGATGTTGCGAAAGAGAGGGGGAGACGAGGGGCTTGAGATTTCCGGGGTGGAAATCCAGCAGCCGGTTGTGATTGAGAAAGGGTGCGAGCTGCGAGAGGGCTCGCACATAGGACCGAACGTTTACGTCGGTGGCGGATGTGTCGTGGGCCGAAATTGCCGCCTGTCGAATTGCGTCGTTCTCCCGAAGACGACTGTGCCGGACGGAACCCGGGCGGACAACCAGCTTCTCCGTTGAGAGCATTCCTACGGGCTGTGACACCTCCCCAGAGCGCTGAGGACGCAAAGGCTCCGCTAATGTCTTCCCTCTGGGCCTTCTCTCCGATCTCCGCGTGCTCTGCGGTATTTCGGATATAGTGACTGCCGAGAACGCTGGCCGTCCATGTGCGCGCAGGTTGAACACAGAAAGGGCCGGGCAAGTTCTGCAACCGCAGGCGCGCGTACACCGGCGCGCTTAGGTCACTGTATCGTTTCCTCGACTAAATAGACGCTGTTACCTTTCAGGGCAAGGTAATGGAGAGTATCAGGGGAGTCGAAGATAATCCTTCCTCCCCCCCAGGTAATGATAGCATCGTATTCCTTGCCCTCTTTTCGACCGACCACCACAAACTGATTGTTGCCCACTCCAGCCGCATAAGCCACCCACTTACTGTCCGGGCTGAAGATGGGAGTGCTCGCCAGGCAATCGTACTTCTTGCCTGTTTCTCCGTCCACGACCACAACCCTCTTACCGCGCACTCCAGCCGCGTAAGCCACCCGCCTGCTGTCAGGGCTGAAGGCGAGGGTCCCGATGCAATCGTATTTCCTGCCCCTTTTCCCATCTATGACCACGCGCGGTCTGTCAAACAACCATTCCTCTTGAGCGGCATAGGCCACCCGCTTGCTGTCAGGGCTGAACGTCAGAGAGCCTTCATGGATGATACCATATTTCTTTCCCTCTTTCCCATCTACGACCGCGTAGCAGTTGCCAAAGAGCCACGTCAGCTTACCGACATAAGCCACCCGCTTGCTGTCGGGGCTGAAGATGAGAGAGCCTTTCGCGATGGAATCGTATTCCTTGCCCTCTTCTCCGTCCACGACCACGCGCCACATACCACCCAAAAAGCCGACCCACCCCGCGACATAAGCGACCCGCTTGCTGTCGGGGCTGAAGATGAGTGTGCCTGGGGCGATGCGACCGTATTGCTTCCCCTCTTTCCCATCCACGACTACGACCTCCTTGGTGCTCGCCCCCGCCGTATAAGCCACCCCCTTGCTGTCAGGGCTGAAGACCGGGCCTCCCGCCGCGAGACGAATGTATTTCTTCCCCTCTTTTCCATCCACCACTACAAACCAGCCAGCCGCGAAAGCGGCGTAGGCCATCCGCTTGCTGTCCGGGCTGAAGATGAGACTGCCTTCCAGGATGGCATCGTATTGCTTTTCCTCTTTCCCATCTATGACCACAAGCTGCTTATTGCCCGCTCGGGCCGCGTAAGCCACCCGCTTGCTGTCCAAGCTGAAGATGAGAGTGCCTTTCAGGATGGCATCGTATTGCTTCTCCTCTTTTCCATCCACGACCACAAGCTGCTTGTTGCCCGCTGGGGCCACATAAGCCATCCGCCTGCTGTCCGGGCTTACTCTGAAAGACTCTCGTATCGATGAAAAGTCATCAACTTCAACAATGAGTCTTTCGGACATTGGTCTTCCTGAAGGTTTTTCCGGTGGACAGCCTCCCATCACAATGCAAAGAAGAAAAACAGCCAAGGATGACGCTATAAGCTTCCTACACATTTCCGTAAGCCTCCTTTCTGAAACGAACAATTGCAGACAGTGCGCCGAGATAAGTTATTTCACAAGCTGGAAAAGGTTCAACTGCCTTGCACTTGCGGCAGGAGGGGATCGCCTCGCTGGTTCATCCCCTTCTGCGCGTGCTCGCCTCCTCTACGGTTTTTCAGGTGTATTCACTGCCTCAGCGACGACCACGGCGACGGCATAGTGACGGTCGTGGGAAATGGAGAGATGGAGGGCTGTGACGCCAGCTTCTTTCCGGGCTGCGGCGGCTTCGCCTCCTAATCGGAGCGAGGGGGGCGACGATTCCGTGCCCACGGTTTCAAAGTCGAGCCACCTCATCCCTTTTCGCCATCGCCCTCGGAGTGACTTGAACGCCGCCTCCTTTGCCGCGAAGCGTCCCGCATAGCGAAGGTACGCATCAACCTTACCGTGGCAGTGGGCGATTTCGTCGGGCGTGAAAATCCTGCGAACAAACTTCTCGCCGTACCTCTCGATGGCTTTCCGGATTCTTTCGACCTCGACGATGTCAACACCCACGCCGTGAATCATCTCCGCGTCCTCTCGGTGCTCTGCGTCTCCGCGTCTTTGCGTTGAAGAATAGAAGAGTGTGGAACGCAGAGACGCAAAGGCACAGAGATCGCACCCGGAGGTGCACCTTTTGGCATCTCCGGGCTCTTCACGGTTCTAATCAGCAAGCGCACCAATCGCTGGCTATGCAAGCTCCTTTGCCGCACGGAGGACGAGTTCCTGAGCGGGGATGCCGTAAGGACATTTCTCCGTGCACTGGCCGCATTTGGTGCACTTGTCGGCTTTCGTTCTGAGCTGCCGATACTCCTGTTTTGCCCATTCGGTAAAGCCGTAATGGCGGGCATAGAGCTCGAGCCTCAGCACTCGCGGCACATCAATCCTCACCGGGCACGGCAAGCAGCGGTTGCACACCCGGCAGTTGTCCTTGACGGTCTGGTGCGCTTTGAGGGCGAGGCGCTTCGCCTCCTCGTCGCTGAATCCCTTGCTCGGACGGGCGAGGAAGCTCAGGGCAGCCCCTATGTTTTCCTTTATCTGCGGCTCGTGCACGAAGCCGATGGAGATGCTCGTAATCTCCTGAGACAGCCCAAAACCGAGGAGGTTGACGAGCTTCTCTTCCTTAGAGGAGCCGATGACGGCATCCACACCCGGCGAGGATTTCAGAAGCTTCGCTCGCCACGTCGGCTTCATCGCGACGATGCCAACATCCCTTTTCTTCGCCACCGGCAAGACGACCTCCAGAAACTCCCGCCACAGCGGATTTATCGGCACCTGCACGACTTCGACCTTGCCGGTCTCGATCAGCTTGACGATGGCGGTTGGGGCTTGATGCCCCGTCACACACATGTGCCCGATCTTCCCGGCCTTCTTGGCCTTCTCAAGGTCCGGCAGGAACCTTTCGAGAAACCTGTCGGCGATGTCTTCGCTCATCCGAGTGCCATGCATGCCATACACGTCTATGTAATCGGTGCCGAGGCGCTGAAGGCTTTCGTCAAGCATTTTAGTTACGGACCCACCCCACCCCATCGGGCACCGAGAGAAAATCACAACCTTATCCCGCCGACCACGGATCGCCTCGGCGAACGCCTTTTCAGAATGTCCCCTGCCGTAGAGGTGGGAGGTGTCTATGAAATTCAGCCCCATCTCCATCGCCTCATGGAACATCTTCACCACAGTCTTCTCCGGCACCGGGGGACGAACGTCCTCGCAAAACGCTGACCCGCCGAATGCCACAACGCTTACCATCAAACCCGTGCTGCCCAGGCGCCTTTTGGGCAGTTGCCTTTGCGGCCCCACCATCTCCTTTTCCTCCGAAGAGGCGACTTGGGGAAAACCCGTCAGGGACAGAATCGCCCCCGCGGCGCTCGCCGCGCCCCGCTTCAGGAAATCACGCCGGCCAAGACCGGACCTGTTTCCGGGGTTCACTGTTGGTTTCCGCTTTCTCTCCTTCCGCGATGCCATAGATCTCTCCTTCCAGCACAAAATTCCGCCAACGTTTTTCGTCTGAACTAACTGTCAAATCACTGACCGTTCGCCTGCCTCGAAAACGCGTTTACGATGACGAAGGTTCCTCCCTCCGGAAACTCCATCGGGTTCCCGTAAGTCCTTCCCCGTTTCAAAGGATGATTTCCTCTTTCTCTCGGTCGAACCGCGCGACCTCCTTTTCCCTGAGACTCAATATCCCCATCTGGAGAGCCGTCTGCACGTGATAGCCGAGGTCCTCGATAGGACTCCACGGCTTCTCCCGCGTCCGGCAGCACTTCAGGAAATTGCGCCAGTATCCCAACATGGACTCACCGTGCTCGATGGCGATTTCTTTCACCGGCCGCTTCACGCCGGGCTGCGGCCGGACGACAATCTTGTTCCCCTCGAACGTGATTGTTCCCTCCCAGCCGCGAATCACCGGAGACCTGCCGCCGCTGCCTCGGCTTCCCGCGCCTTGGAAATCGTTCCCCTGCGTCCCGAGAACCGCCACGGTGATTTTCTCCGGATAATCTATCAGCATATTGAACGTGTCCGGCACCTCTCGCTCCTCGTACCGGAATTTTCCGCCGGTAGCCACGACTGTTTCGGGAAAAGTCACCCCGAGAATCTTCACGACCGGGGTGAGGGAGTGCGGGTAGAGGTCGGTTGATGGACCGCCCGCATAATCCCAGTACATCCGCCACCGGAAAAAGCGGCTCACGGAGAACGGGCGCTTCGGTGAATCCCCGAGAAACGCTTCCCAGTTGAGGTCGGGGCCCGGTTTGGCCGCGGGGTTGTCAATCGGCATCCCCCTCTCGCCCCAGTCGCCAATGCGAAAATAGCCGCACTCGGCGTGAATGGGCTTTCCGATGGCGCCTTCCTTCACGAGCCTGGCCGCTTCATGCCACGCGGGGTCCGACATCCCCTGCGTCCCCACCTGAACGATCCGCTTGTGCTTCTTCACCTCGGCGGCCACCCGCTTGGTCAGCTCGAACTGTCGCCAATGCGTTATCGGCTTTTCGCAGTAAACGTCCTTCGCCGCGCGGACCGCGTCAATGACCTGATACCCATGGTGGTGGTCGGGCGTCGCGATACACACCGCATCAACGTCCCGGTCGGCGAGAAGTTCCCGGTGGTCCTTGTACGCTTTCACGGATGTCGCCCTCGCGGCAGAATCCAGACGACGGCGGTAGAGGTCGGAAACCGCGACGATCCGGACCGCATCCCCCGCTTGAGCCAACTGCTTCACATAGCTGATGTGCGCTCGCCCTCGTCCGCCGCAGCCGATGAACCCGACACCGATAGCCTCGTTCGCCCCGAGTGTGCGGGAAAAAGAGCGTGCGCTCAAAGCTGCCGCCACCGCCCCGCCCGCCGACTTCCTCAAAAAGTCCCTTCGATTCACTTTTTCTTTAAGCATTGCTGTGCCTCCCTGTTTTATGTTCGGCGATTATCTCACAGGTAAAGTAAGGATAACGCCCCGCAAAGCACGCAGCGCGAAACGCTGTCACGGGAGGTCTGACACACCTCTGTGCCCCCCAGCGCGACTCTTGTTGCTCTGCTTCCAGGGCGATTTGAATTTTCCGCGACAAGTATGCCATGACCGGGCAGGAGATGGCAAGAACGGACTGCCAGCGGAAGCAATGCCTCAGTTACGGTTGGCTGAGGGTGGAACCGCAGAGCAAGCAGAGAGGCTTACGCATCGCCGGCGTCCTGTCCCGCCCCGCGTTCCGCGGGGGATATCGGGGAACTCCCTTGCCCTCGACTGGCTCCGGCTGTACCCTTCACGGCAAAAAAAGCCATGCCCCACGTGGCATCCCGCTGGAGGCGGGACCCGTGGGGACGGTGGGCAAGATGCCCATGCCACGGCAGGCGACGACGGAGTCCTTCTCATCCCTCTCTCTGCGACTGTGCGCCTTTGCGTTGTTCTGCTTTTCCCTTCTTCCCTCCCCCGCCTTGGTGGGCTATCCGCCCGAGACTGAGGCCATACCAGCGGAAGCATCTTGTCCAACGCTGGCTCACGTGGTAGCATGAGGCGAGATGAAGGGAAGCGGCGCAGGCGTTCAGCCTGACAATACGGCGCAACCGAACGACAGGCGATTTCATATTCATCTTTAGTGGATGGAAAGCCAACGAAGTATCTCGGTGATTTTGGGTCACACGAAAGGGGCTCAAAAAGGGAGGTGAACAGGGATGCCCTTGATTACTGTGGAAGGACCGAAGATTCCGGAAGTCGAGCGGAAGAGGGAGTTGGTGCGGAAGCTCACCGACACGGCGGTCGAGATTTATGGAATCGCCAGGGAGCATATCATCGTGCTCATACGCGAGAACCCTCCTGAAAACGTCGGAGCAGGTGGCGAGTTGATTGTGGATCGGATAGGGAAATAGTGATTAGAACAGGGAGTGGACTGAACCGCAGAGCACGCGGAGACCGCAGAGAAGAGGGATCAAGTTCCTCTGCGCCGCCTGCCCTCTTTGCGGTGGACGGACTATGAAACACTCTGCGTCCCTGCGCCTTTGCGTTAAAGAAGAATAAGAGTATGAAACGCAGAGACGCAAAGGCGCGGAGGGAGGTTTTACAAATGGTCGCTGGCGCATTGGCTTCTCTTCTGGTGTGGAGCGTCCTTCTCTGCACGGCATCTCCTCGCACCGTCATCATGGACACACCGCCGAGTGTCGTGGACCGCTACGGCATCTTTGAGGCAGTCTTTCACGTAACCGGCCCGGTGGCAAAGAATCCTTTCACAGGAGTAACTCTCTCCGGCGATTTCACCCCCCTTGAATGTGCGGAGTGTGGCACGGGCGTCCCGCCCGTGAAGAATCATGGGCAAGATGCTCATGCCACGGCGCACCGGCTCCATCCCTCTGCGGTTTCCGCGATGAGGCCTGGTCACGGCGAAACGGTCGCGGTTCAGGGCTTCTGCGATTCCGCCGACGGGACACTTTTCCGCGTGCGCTTTTGCCCGCAAGAGGCGTGCGATTATTCCTTCACCATCACCTACCGCGATTCCGCCGGAAGCGAGGAGTTCACGGGACAATTCACTTCTGTCGAAGCTGGGCGAAAAGGTTTCATCCGTGTTGACCCTGACCACCCGAACCATTTCATGTTTGAGAACGAAGGGCGCCCCTTCATCTGCTCCAAGACCGCCTGGGTCATCGGCGATACCCAAAACTGGCAGGGCTTCCTCGACAAGATGCTGTCCAGAAAGGAAAACTGCATCCGCTTCGGCATCGAGACAAACTATTATCACGAGACAATCGGCAAGGATGTCTGGCCGTGGGGCGGCTCACGGTCGAGCCCCGTTCTCACCCGGTTCAGCCCCCCGGTATGGCAGAAGTTGGAGAGCATCATCGCTTACGCCGCCGAAAGCGAGATTTACTCCGAGCCAGTCATCTTATGCGCGATGCGAAGAGACAATCCCTCTCCGCCCGACCCGCAGATGGAATTGTACTGGGATTACCTTCTCGCGAGGCTTTCCGCTTTCACCAGCATCATCACTTGGCAGCTTTACAACGAGTACGCCTCGGCGAAGGATTACCAGCAGTACATGGCGGAGTACCTCCGCAGCCACGACCCCTACAAGCATCTCATCTGCTCCTCCGACGGGACGACCAGCGACGCCCTGTGGGCGAACGAGCCGTGGATGGACATCGCCATCAACCATTCCTGCACCGACGACAGCCAGCTCAACTCATGCTACCACGCGGTTGCCACACGCATCCACGCCTACGGCAAGCCAGCCTGGTGCGACGAGACCGGGCGGGAGAATCGCCACGGAAACAACTCCGGCCTCCACCGCCGCAAACAGTACTGGAGCTGGAACATCTGCGGCGATTATTGGTCCTATCATTCGTGGGAAGGGTGCGAGGGGATTGAGGATCTCTCCTACAACGGTCCCGGCTCGCAATACCTCCGGTTTATCCGCCCCTTCTGGGAGAAGACCGAGTGGTGGAAGATGCAGCCCGCCGACGAACGAATCCTCAACCCCGCCCGGGGCGGGGCTTCGCAGTACGAGTGGTGCCTCGCTTCGGACACCGAAACCGTCATCTATATGGTCAACGAGGCGGAGGGCGCCGCCACAACCGAAGGGACAATCGAGCTGGCGGTCGGAACCGGCCCCTTCGCAGCAGTGTTCTACTCGCCCGCCGATGGCAGCTACTACGCTCAATACAAACGCAGCGGCTATCACCCGGGAGGGAAACTCTCCCTGACGCACCCGGCGTTTGTTGATGACCTCGTGGTCTATGTCAAACATGCCCGCGGCCCCACGCTGCCTGAGAGAACCCTCAGCTTCACCCCGGTCGCCGATTCTTACGCCGACGAGCGCAGTCCCGCGAGCAACTACGGCAGCAACTCCGACCTCCGTGTCGGCGGAGGAGCGGCGGAGAGAATCGCATACCTGAAGTTCGAGGTGAGCGGCATCGAAGGCGAGGTCGTTTCCGCAACACTCACTCTCACGTGCATGAACGCAAGCGTCGAGGGCGGGGGGAGCATCTACCTCGTCGGCAGCGACTGGCAGGAGGACACGCTCACCTGGGAGAACAGGCCGAATGTGTCGGGAGAGCCGCTGGACTCGCTCGGCGCCGTGTCCGTCGGCCTGACCTACGACCTCGAGGTGGCCAAGGCAATCGCCGGCAACGGCACGCACAGCTTTGCCCTAAGCTCGCAGTTCAACGATGGAGCGGGCTATGATTCGCGAGAGGAAAGCTCCCCACCAGTTCTCAAAGTCAAGTACCGCCTTGCGACCCCTCCGGTTATCGCCGAGCTGCGAGAGCTCCGCACCGGGAGCTTGCGGCTTTCCTGGGTGGGTCTCGCGGAGGATGAATATCATCTCCAGTTCTGTCCCGACCTCCTCGACTGGCTGGAGGCGTCCGCTCTTCCCGAGTTCGCCACTCCCACGTACAAAGGCGGCGACTGGAGCTGGACTGACTCTTCTTCCACAACTGTTCCCGCCCGCTTCTACCGCGTCGGCCGCTAAGCGCAGCCGCCTGCTATCAATAAAGCTCTTTGCGAACCTCGGCGCAGACGGCCCTTGCTTGCCGCCGCCTCCACCGGCGTTCGTTCGGCGTTTGACTGCGTGGCATGGGCATCTTGCGCATGATTATCACGGGCGGGACGCCCCCGCGACATCCGCCGAGACCGCCGCGTTACACGGAGAGAAAACCCAAGCGGAGGACGAAACCGAGCCGTCCGCAGAAGCCTATCGGAGAACTGCAGGCCTGCTCTGTGTACCCTCTGCTGTGAGATCATCTCCGCCTTAGTACATGAATTCGCAAATACCGTGACGTATAATGGTGTTGCGAAAGGAGCTATTTTGACGGGGTAACAGGATAGACGGGATAGTTCCAGGCACGTGAGCAATCCAGTAAATCACAAGCCCAGGGCCGCTGGGTGAAAGACCACGAAGCGCAAATAACTGATGGAGAAGTTGTCCGAGACCTTGCGGCCCGGTCATCGTCGAGCCCCGCGTGCCGCGGGCCCGAGCGGGTTATTGTGGCGGCTCAGGACATACAACTCGTTAACAATGCCGTCACCACCGGCAAGCCAGTATGTCAGCGGGAAGTTGACGTAGAGCGAAAGGCCAAGAAACCTTCGCAAGGATAAACAGGATTTTAAGAATCATGTCCATCCTGTTATCCTGTCAGAGGAAGAATACCTCGCCGAGTTTATGAATCGGGGCACTCAGGGCGAGGGGTTGTCTTGTCGAGCCGAACACGATGAAAACTCTCTTCCGGTTTGTGCTATACTCATCCGGCCGCACGCTGCGGCGTGGGAGAAGCCTTCAGTCCGGAGGACGCGCAGCGAAGGAGCATTTCTTGATGACTCTTCTGCCTCCGCCGTGAGCGCATTATCTGGAGGGCATCGGAATGAAAAAACAAGACAATTCCTTAAGCCGACGAGACTTTCTCGGCGTCTTGACTGGCGGGGCAGCGGCGATGGCAACGTTGCCGCGAGGTGTTTTCGCCGTGAGGACCGGCGCGAAAAAGCCAAACATCGTTTTTCTCTTATCGGACGACCACGGCATTCTCGACTCCGGATGTTACGGCAACAAAGTTTTGCGAACGCCGAACATTGACAGCCTCGCCCGGGAAGGGATGCGATTTACCCGCGCTTTTACAGCGACCGCCATGTGCACGCCGACCCGCTCCATGCTTTACACGGGTCTTTTCCCCCATCGCAACGGCGCCCACCCCAACCACAGCGCCATTCGTCCCGGCGTGAGAACCCTTCCGCACTATTTGTCGCAACTGGGTTATCGCGTCGCCCTTGCGGGGAAGAAGCACATCAAACCGCTGAAATCGTTTCCGTTTGAGTTCCTGCCGTTAAACGATGTTGGCAAGCACGTGGCGAAAGTTGGAACGAAGCCCTTCTGCCTGGTCATCGCTACACACGATCCGCACGGGCCGTACAAGAAGCTCCCGCCCGGCGAGGGCTACGATCCGGCGAAGGTGGAGTTGCCGCCCTATCTCGTGGACACGCCGGAGACCCGTCAGACCCTGGCGTACTACTCCAACTCCGTGGCAGCGCTCGACCGACAGGTCGGGCAATACCTCGACATCTTGCGAAAGCGGCGGCTGGAGGAGAACACGCTGTTCCTCTACGCGAGCGACAATGGCACGGGCTTTCCTTTTGCCAAGTGGACACTTTACGACGCTGGCTTGAACCTCCCATTCATCGCCCGCTGGCCCGGTAGAATCGAACCGGGCGCTGTGACTGACGCCATGGTCAGTTACGTGGACGTGCTGCCGACATTCATCCGGGTGGCTGGTGGAACGCCGCCCGAAACTTTGGATGGAAGGAGCTTCCTACCCGTGTTGAACGGAAAGAAAACCGAGCACCGTGAACTCATCTTCGGGACGCACACCACAAAAGGAATTATCTCCGGCTCGGAGTTTCCCCTCCGCTGCGTCCGCACCAAAACGTACAAGTACATTCGCAACCTGAATCCGGACGGCGCCTTCACGAACATCGTGACTCACGGTCGTATGGGGAAGGAGGCGAACGCGGCAGCCTATTGGCAATCGTGGCTGAAGCTTGCCCGGAACGACCCCTTCGCGGCGAGGCGGGTGAAAATGTACCAGCACAGACCCGCCGAAGAGCTTTACGACCTGCGCAGCGACCCCTACGAGCTGAAGAACATCGCAAAAGAACCTTCGCAGAAGGGACTCCTCGCCTCACTTCGGAATCACTTAAAAAAATGGACGAAGCAGCAGGGCGACCCGCTCCTGCCCGAAATGGAAAAGGATTGAGCTTTTTGCAGCTTATGAGATGGCCGATATTCGCGTCTGATGTATGAAACTCCGAGCGCCGCATGCAGAAACGGATGGCAAAGCGGAGCGAAAATGAAATGGATAGAGCGATAAAAAGGTATCCGATAATCGGCGCCTGTGGTCTCGATTGCGGCCTGTGCACGAGGTACTATACCGTTGGCAAGTCGAGATGCCCTGGTTGCTATGGCCCCGACTTCTTCGATAAGCATCCCTCCTGTTCCTTCATAACCTGCTGCGTTGAGAAAAGCGGTTTTGAGACGTGCGGTGAATGCGCTGAATTTCCGTGCTCGAAGTTCAAAAGCGAGGAAGAATATCAGGCTCGGGACCTCCCTGGTTATCCGCCCGATCGGAACATCCTCCCCAATCTGAACTTTATCAAGCAACACGGGATAAAGAAATTCGTGCAGCAGCAGAGAAAACGGATTCGATTCCTTCAAAAGATGATAGACAATTTCGACGACGGAAGGTCGAGAAGCTTTTTCTGTCGAGCAGCGGCTTTGCTTGATTCGGCCGACTTGCGAAGCTCGCTGGATAAAGCATCCCGCAGCATCAGGGCAAACAGGATGGAGCCAGCCGACAGGAAAGGGAAAGCAAAGCTTCTGAGGGGACTTTTGAACGAAGCCGCGACCAAGCAGGGCATCGAATTGAAGGTAAAGAAATCTGCGAAGAAGGGATGACGTCTCGCAAGCGACAAGAACCGCAAGTCGTCGCTTCCGAGCGGAAGGTCGCCGGAAATCCCGAGGAGGGCTGTGAATGGCAGAGAAAGGTTTCATGAAAATATTCTGGGGCTTCCTGTTCATCTTTCTGGATATCCGCATCAACGGCATTGACTTCATTCTCCCCGATTTCATCGGATACATTCTCATTGTGGTCGGGCTTGCCTATCTTTGTGACCTTCATCGCAGATTTCGCACGGCAAACGCTTACGCCAAGATCATGGTTCTTCTCTCCTTCGCTGACCTCGTGGAGATGAAGCGGGTCATCGGGCGGGGCGGTGGTCTCACATACTGGCACAATCCCTTTTGGCCAATCACCCTACTCGGAGTCATCCTGAATCTGATCATGGTGTGGCATATCTGTCGGGCGATCGTCGAACTGGCGGAAGCATCCGAAAACCGCGACCTCGCGGATACCGCAGCCCTCCGATGGAAGCTGTATCTGGCGGTGGTCATAATCGGCTCCGGCATCGGCCTCGTCGCTTTGGCAGGGGCTGAGCTAAACCTTATGATAGTAATCGCGGCAGTTGTCTTTGGCCTGGTGGCAATGGTCTTGATGATGGGATTGATGCTGAGAGCTTCGCGGGAAATACACGGAAAGAGTTTCGTATAGCACAACGCTGAGGAGGAAACGACGATGCGGGAATATTCTCGACGCGACTTCTTGAAGGCAAGCGCGATGGGCGGCGCCTATGCCGTTGTTGGAAGCTCATGGCTCAAGGCGAGCGCAGCGACCACAGGGCGGGGCAAGCTCAACGTCCTTTTTCTCGCCGTGGATGACCTGCGGCCGGAGCTGGGCTCTTACGGCGTGCCGGTCATCCAATCGCCAAACATTGACGCCCTGGCGGCGAGGGGGACGCTGTTCAACCGCGCGTACTGTCAGCAGGCGGTGTGCAGCCCCTCGCGCACGTCGCTTTTGACCGGGCGAAGACCGGACACCACGCGCGTCTATGACCTCCAGACCCATTTTCGCCTCACTATCCCCGACGTGGTCACCCTCCCGCAGTATTTCAAGCAGCGCGGCTATCACACGCAGGGATTCAGCAAGATTTACCACGGGGGACTCGACGATCCGAAATCGTGGAGCGTTCCCCACTGGCGACCGGGGGGGCCGGGGTACGCCAAGCCCGAGACGCTGCAATTTCTCCAGAAGCAGCGTGAGCGCCTCCGCGAGGAGGGGAGGAACCTGCGGACAACGGTTCTGCAAAAAGACCCAGAGACAGGTCTTGTCTTGAAAGTTCGCCGCCCGAGGTACAGGGTCAGAGGACCGTCCTGGGAGGACCCCGACGTTCCTGACAACGCTCTCCCTGACGGCAAAACCGCCGACAAAGCGATCCAGGTTCTCCGCGAGATCAAGGACAAGCGGTTCTTCCTGGCCGTCGGCTTCCTGAAACCGCACCTGCCGTTTGTCGCTCCGAAAAAGTATTACGACCTCTATCCGCCGAAAAAGCTGAGTCTGGCCGACAATCCTTTCCCACCCAAGGACGTTCCTCAGATCGCGCTGACCAACTGGGGCGAGCTGAGAAATTACAGCGACATCCCCAAAAAAGGCCCTCTCTCCAATGAGAAAGCGCTTGAGCTGATCCGTGGCTATTACTCTGCGACGAGCTATGTGGACATGCAGATCGGGCGGATTCTCCGCGAGCTGGAGAGACTCGGGCTGCGTGACAAAACCGCCATTGTCCTGTGGGGCGACCACGGCTGGCACCTCGGCGAGCATGGGCTTTGGTGCAAGCACACCAACTTCGAAAACGCCACCCGTTCCCTCTTAATCGCCAGCTATCCCGAACAGAACAAGACCGGCGCCAAGACCAACGCATTAGTCGAGTTCGTTGACATCTACCCGAGCCTGTGCGACCTCTGCGGCTTGCCGTTCCCAGAGGGGTTGGAGGGAACAAGTTTCGCTCCGGTGATGGAGAATCCAAAACGAACATGGAAGAAGGCTGCTTTCAGCCAGTATCCCCGAGGAAAAACCATGGGTTACTCGATGCGCACCGACCGATACCGCTACACGGAATGGCTCGACCGCGAAAAGCACGCTGTGGCAACTGAGCTGTACGACCATCGCACCGACCCCGACGAGAACGTAAACATAGCTGGAAAATCGGGAAATAAGGAACTGGTGAGGAAGCTGAGCAGGCTCCTCCGCGCCGGCTGGCGCGCCGCGGTCCCCCTGGCCGGCAAAGGAAGCATCAAAAAACTGTCCGCGTCTCCGCATTGAGGAATAGAGGAGCACAAAACGCACAGGCGCAGAGGTGCAGAGGAGGCCTTGTTCTGGGCGGCATTTTTGGTATGATTTCGTTCGACTTGCTGTGCGGTCACTGGCATCTCAGCCGTCAGTAACAGAAAGGAGAGGCAAAGCGTGGGGAAGAACATTTCCAGACGTGAGTTTTTCGGCAGGGCGGGGAAAGCTGCTGCCGGTGCAGGGCTCGGCGCCACCGCGGGTCGCTACATCCGCGTTGGAGTTGCCGCAGAAAGTCGTAGTCCCGGCGAGAAAATCCTACTGGGGCTTATCGGCTGCGGTTATCGCGGAACGGGAATCCTGAGAGGTCGTTCCTTTGAGGAAGGCTTTTTTGGACAGCCCCAGGTCGCCGGGGTCGCGGCGGTGTGCGATGTAGATTCCGTAAACGGAGACCGCGCCGCCGCTCTGGTCGAGAAGCGGTACGGCAAGCGACCGAGAATCTTCAAGGATTTCCGCCGACTGCTGGAGATAAAGGAGATTGACGCAGTGGTCATCGCCACGCCCGACCACTGGCACGCACTGCCCTTCATCCGCGCCTGCGAGGCGGGAAAAGACATATTCGTCGAAAAGCCGATTTCACACAACATCATCGAAGCTCGCTCCATGCTTGCCGCCGCGAAGAAACTCAACCGCGTAGTCCAGGTCGGAACGTGGCAGCGGAGCGTCCAGCATTTTGCGGATGCCATTGATTTCGTCCGCGCCGGCAAGCTCGGAAAAATCTCCGTGTGCCGGGCGTGGAAGTGCGGAATCGCGGGCGTTGGCCGAGAGCTACCGTCCGCGCCGCCACCCAACCTCGATTGGGATTTCTGGCTCGGCCCGGCTCCGTACGCCGGATACCGCCGCAACCGCTGCCACTACCAATGGCGGTGGTTCTCCGAGTACGGTACGGGCGAGACGGGCGATAGCGGCGCCCACATGATGGACATAATCCTTCTCGGCATGAACGTGAAGTCGCCGGTGGAAGTCGCCTGCTACGGCGGAAAGCTCGTGTGTGGCGAGCAAGACGACCGCACGACACCCGACACACAGATGGTCATCTATAAATTTCCCGATTTCGTCATGAACTGGGAAGTCCACGTCGGCAAACCCGGGCTTGACGGTGGCGGGACGCTCGCTGCCGAGTTCATCGGTCAGAAGGGATGGCTCGTGGTTGACCGCGGAAAGTGCGTCGTACACGGCACGGACGCAAAGCCGGAAACAATTCGCAAGGTGGGCAATCACGCCCGCAACTTTCTCGACTGCATCAAAAGCAGGCAGAAGCCCCGCTCCGACATCGAGTCCATGTACTACACGACCGTGATGTGCCACCTCGGCAACATCGCCTATCAAGTGGGGCGCAGCATCAAGTGGGATGGGGAGAATGGAGTCATCGTCGGCGATGAGGAGGCGATGCGTTGCCCGCAGTATCGGAGAGAATATCGCAAGCCGTGGAAACTGCCAATCTACACGCTGTGATATTATGATACGCGCCAGAGTTCGGATAGGACGCAGAGACGGAGCAAGCAGCGAATTCCTCTGCGGTCTCAGCGCTCTCCGCGGCGACCAGTCTGCGAACAGAAACGTAGCCAAGTAACAACAAGAGGTAAATCATGAAGGTATTATCGAGATTTCTGGGCCTGCTTGTGAGTTTGTGTTTCACGCTGTACGGTCCTGCGTCTTCCGCCGAAAGGCCGGCTAAAAGCGCGACGAAGACGATTGTTATGGTTGCTGGAAGGCCCAGCCATGGCCCGGGAGCTCACGAGCACAATGCAGGCGTGTTGTTGTTGCAGAAATGTCTCAAGAATGTGCCTGGTGTGAAGGTTGTGGTGCATCTCAACGGCTGGCCGAAAGACCCCGCCGCCTTCAACAACGCCGACTCCATCATGTTGTTCATGGACGGAGACGCAGGGCATCCGCTAATCCAGGGCAATCACCTGAAGCAGTTCGGACAGCTAATGAACAAGGGAGTCGGCCTCGCCTGCATTCACTACGCGACGATGTTCCCCAAGGATAACGGCGGCCCTGAGTTGCTTGACTGGATCGGCGGCTACTGTGAACGAGGCTACTCGGTCTGGCCCTTTTGGACCGCGGAGTTCAAAGCGCTTCCCAAGCACCCCATCACGCGCGGCGTGAAACCCTTCACGCTTCGGGATGAATGGTATTACAACATGCGTTTCCGTCCTGAGATGAAGGGCGTTCTGTCCATTCTTAAAGCGACGCCGCCCGACAATACCCGCGGCACCGCCGCCGCAAAGAAGCATCCGGGACGCGCCGAGACCGTCGCCTGGGCAGTGGAGCGCCATGATGGAGGCCGCGGCTTTGGTTTCACGGGAGGGCACTTCCACAACAACTGGGGCAACGATAATTTTCGTAAGCTGGTCCTTAATGCCATCCTTTGGACGGCGCACGCCGAGGCGCCTCCCAATGGCGTGCAGTCGTCGGTCACGCCGGAGGAGCTTCGGAAAAACCTTGACCCAAAGTGAATCGCAGGGCGCACCCGGCGGGCAGTCGCCGTCGGCCACGTTCTTTGCGGTGAGGATATCTGAAAAACCGCTGAGATCGCAGAGCACGCAGAGGTGCAAAGTCATCTTCATTTCTCTGCGCCCTCTGCGGTGAAAACTCTGGAAACAAGGACACCAACGAAAGGAGATGTAAATTATGAGCGCGATATTGGCCAAGCTAACCATCATGGTTCTCGTCGTGACTGGAGGACACGGCTTCGACCACGACGCGTTCCTCAAGGTTTTCGAGGGCTACGATGACATCGTGTACAAACATGTCGCCCAGCCCGAAGCCAACAAGATGCTCGAAAGCGGTGAAGCCGACAAGTACGACGTCATCGTTCTCTACGACCTGTGGCAGAACATAAGCCAGCCGCAGAAGAAGGCTTTCGTCGAGATGTTGAAAAAAGGGAAAGGGCTCGTCGCACTTCACCACTGCCTCGCTTCCTATCAGGACTGGCCCGAGTTCTCCAACATCGTCGGGGGGAAGTATTACCTCAAGGAGCGCGTCGAGGAGGGCGTGAGATACGCAGCAAGCGGGTACGGACCTGATCAGCGAATGAACGTCAAAGTCAATAAAGAGCATCCCATCACCCGAGGAGTGGACGATTTCCTCATGTTCGACGAGACGTACAAGGGATTCCGCGTAGCCCCGGATGTAAACGTCCTTCTCACCACAGACAATCCCGCCAACGGGCCGAAGGTCGCCTGGACGAAAACCTATGGCAAGTCCCCCGTGGCTTACATCCAGTTCGGGAACGACCACAACGCCTACACCAATCCGAATTACCGGCGGATAGTCGTCAATGCCATCCGCTGGGCTGCCCGAAAACAGAAACCTATTCAGAGAGCATTCGTTCCCCTTTTCAATGGAAAGGACCTCGCGGGCTGGCAGTCGGTCGGAAAAGCCAAATGGAGTGTCGAAGACGGAATTCTCGTCGGGCAACAGGGCGAGAATGGGGGCGTCGGCGAGCTCCTCACGAAGAAAAGCTACGACGACTTCGAGTTGTTCGTAAACTTCAAGGTAGAGTGGCCGGCAAACTCCGGCGTGTGGTTCCGCTATCAGGCGCCCGACAAAGCGTTCCAGGCGGACATCCTCGAATGGAAAAACCCGGTCTGCTGGACAGGCAGCCTCTATTGCCCCGGCAAGATGTTCATCGCCATGAACAAGGACCCGAAGCTCGTCAAGCGTGACGGTTGGAACACCTTCTTCATCCGCGCCGAGGGAGACCATGTCGTCATCTTCCTCAACCGGAAAAAGGTCGCCGACGTGCACGATGACACCACAGACCACGGGACGATCGGCTTCCAGGTGCATCCCGGAAAAGAGTTCGAAAACATGAAAATCCTCGTTCGCACCATCGCCATCCGCGAGCTGTGAGGAATCGCAGAGGGCGCCGTGCGTGGAGACAGTTTCTCTTTTCCAAGCTATCCGGTTACTCCCCTATCTTTGCTCTGGCATGGCACCGTGACGGATAGTGCACCTTGACCGAGGTGATATGAAAGCCGTAATCATTGTGGCTCATCCCGACGACGAGACGATCTGGAGCGGCGGGTTTGTCCTTCAGCATTCTGATTGGGACTGGACTGTCTTCACCCTCTGCCGGGCAAATGACCCGGACCGCGCACCAAAGTTCAAGAAAGTCTGTGCGCAGTTGAACGCTGCAGGTCTTATGTCGGACCTCGACGATAGTCCTGATTTGCGGTCGATCGATCCGGAGAAAGACATTGGCGAGCGGATCACGGCAGCGGTAGGTGATATGCAGTGGGACCTGTGCCTCACTCATGGGCCAAACGGAGAATATGGTCATCGCAGACATAAGGAGGTTCACAGGCAAGTGGTTAGGTTGGTGATCGGGGGAAGACTGCGGTCTGATGAGCTGTGGACCTTTGCCTACGAATGTGACAGTCAGACCGCGGCGTGCTGCCCGTCGCCTTGGGCCGATAGGCTTGTGGATCTGACGAAGGACCAACTAGCCGACAAGAAACGAATCATTCGCGAAACGTATGGATACCGAAAAGACTCATTCGAAGTGAAAGCCTGCGTTTCACCCGAGGCTTTCCGTCGAATCCAAATCATTGACAAGGAGAAACCACCGTGAAAGTACTTGTGATTTACGATTATCCTCCATCCCCCGGGGGGCTGGCGACTCAAGGTGACCTCCTCCTTCGCGGATTGCGCGAAATTGGCATAGAAGCTCACGCTGCTCATTTCGAGGCAGCACAGGAGAAGGAATGGTACTACCGCTGGTTTACCCCGGACATCGTCGTGGGCGTGGGGTACTGGGGGCATACGCCTGACCTCGTGCTTCACCCTCAGCGATACGGAATCCAGCCCGTGCCCTGGTTGGTGGCTGATGGGTATGTGGCAAACCACCAAGAAGTTCTGAATGCGTTGCCGCTGATCCTCGTTACCTCCAACTGGGTCAAAAAGACCTACGTTCGTGACGGTCTCGATGGCAGCAAGATCGAAGTGCTTCCTGTTGGCTGCGACACCGACTCATTCTGCCCCAGGGACAGGAGTGCCCCCAAGGTCGCCGCCGTCCGGGAGGCCCTCGGGGTGGCGCCGGATCAAGTCATGATTCTGACCGTGGGTGGAGACGCCGCGTCTAAGGGCGCCCAGGAAGTGATGCAAGCCCTGGCCATTGTTGACGCCAAGGCGCCGGACTGGAAGTATGTATGCAAGGTCTGGCCTCAGCCGAGGACACAACAGCAGAACCTGGCGGACCTCCAGTTGGCGACGCACCTGGGAATAGAGAAGAATGTGGTGTACGCGACCAGTCTGGTGTCGCGGAACTTCATGCCATTCCTAATGGCGGCCTGCGACATCTATGCAGCGCCGTCCCACTTGGAGGGCTTCGGCATGCTTCAGGTCGAAGCGGGCTCCTGCGGCAAGCCCGTCATCGGCATCAAAGCCATGGGCATGCTTGACACGCTTGTTCACGGCCAAACTGCGTTTCTTGCCGGCGTGGCCATGGAGATTCGTCTGAAAGAGGCGACACTCGGCGAGGAGTCCGGATTTACGGACGGACACCGCGTTGTTTTCAAGACTCCGCGGGCTGCGGACTATCGGGCAAGTGTGCATGATATCGCGAATTACCTGATGGAGCTGATGACCAACGAGCCACTCCGAAAAAAGATGGGCGAGTCAGCACGCAAGCGAGTTGTAAAGAACTACGATTACCGAGTAGTTGCGAAACGGTTTCTGCAGATCGTTTCCGAGCGGCTGGGAATGGCATGACAATGAAAAAAGACCTGCGTTCTCACGTTGGAGAAGCGAAGAAGGCGGCAATTGAAGTCCTGCTTCACAATGCCCATGGGCCGTATCGCGGGCTGCCGCGAACCGCTGGATGGGGCTATCCGGAACCTTACACGAGAGACCTAATGATCGCGTCTCTTGGGATTCTCGCTTCAGGTAACGAGAGGCTAATCCGCTCGCTCCGACGAGTGTTGGAGACGCTGGCAAAGAACCAGAGCCCCCGCGGACATATCCCCTCGCTGGTTCACGATCCTGAAGACCGAGGAGCGAGTGACACCACACCCTTGTTTCTCTTGGCAGTTGCATGTTTTCGAAATGCGACGGGAGAAGCCGATTTCCTGGACGAGTCGGCTCAGAGGGCCTTGGTCTGGATGGACTATCAGAGTCCGGGCGACCGGGTCATGGTTTCCCAACTGCCAACGAGCGATTGGAGAGACGAGCAGTGGGTATTAGGTTTCGGCCTCTTCGTGAATACCATAGTGTACTCTTACCTGCGGCTCTACCACCAACATGAGAAGGCCAAGCAATTGCGCGGACTGATGGGTCGGTTCGCCGTCACAGCGGACAGAATGCACCGCCACGTCCACGCGGGACTGGCCCTGCGCCACAAGCCCTACTATGTGTTGTATTCTTACAAGTTATACAGGAGCGAGAGATTTGATCTGCTGGGGAACAGCCTGGCGATCCTCTCAGGCATCGCTTTTCCTTCCCGGTCTCGGTCATTGGTTTCCTGGATAGAGAAGGAGTGTTGTGCTCTCCGCGATTGCGGCGAACTCGCGCTGGACCTGCCTCCCAATCTTTTCCCCTACATACGGCCGGATGATCCTGACTGGAAACCCCGATACAGAAAATACAACCTGCCGGGCGACTACCATAACGGCGGGGTGTGGCCTTTCGCCTGCGGCTTTTATGTTGCGGCTCTGGTTGCTGCAGGCAAGCAAAAGCTCGCGGAGAAGAAGCTTGAGGCTCTGACACAGCTTGTTGGTCCGGCGCGACAAGCGAACGTTTCTTTTGGCTTCAACGAATGGTTTCGCGCTCAAGACGGAACACCACGAGGCCAGGACTGGCAGACGTGGTCGGCAGCGATGTACCTGTACGCGGCAATTTCAGTGGAAGAAAGAAGGACGCCATTCTTCGATGATATTCGCAGCGAGGCGAGGGCCATGCGGTTGCCGGTATCGCCAGCGCTCTTGAGAAAACTGACGCAGCCCTCGTAAGTGCGGTCCGAGCGCTCTCTGGGACGAAAATGTGTCCTATGGTTTCATGGGCGGGACGCCCGTGCCACTGGCGTTTTCTCTGCCTTCTCTGGGCTGAAGGCTAAGACGGTCTCTCGACAGGCAGAGGAAGCGAAGATAGTGGGTCAGTTCGGGTCGGCGTTTGACGGCCGCGCGAAGTGCCTTTCTATGACGCAAAACCTCGATTTCGTGAAAGAGTCAACTTGACTTAATGGAATCGCCACCAGTCATGAAAACCAAACGAGGAGATAAGAAAATGAGGACAATGATTGGGAGTGCTATCCTGGTTGTGCCATCATTGCTGATATTGGCTGCCAGCGCGCCCTCCAAAGAACCAGTGTACCCCATCAAGGTGAGTGAGAATCGGAGGTATTTTGTGGACCAGAACGGGAATCCCGTCTTCTGGTTAGGTACCACTCAATGGCAGATCTTCCGGGAATACACTCTCGAAGAAGCTCGGACGACCCTTCAACGCGTCAAGGCCAACGGGTTTGCCTTTGTTCAGGCCATGCTCATGGGCGTTGGTGACGGCACGCAGCCCAACGTGTACGGCGAAAAGCCCTGGCTCAACAACGATCCCCTCACACCAAACGAGGCGTACTTCAGAAATGTGGACTCTGTTATCCAAACAGCCCGTGAAAACAATGTGGTGTTTTCGGTCACGCTTTATCATCAACGGTACCGCAAGTATATAACCGTAAAAAATGCTCGCGCATGGGCGAAGTGGCTGGCGCAGCGGTACAAGCGCGTGCCGAACATTGTCTGGTCCATGACGCCGGAGGCCAGAGGGGAGTTTGTTCCAGTTCTTCGTGAGCTGGCGGCGGGCCTTCACGAAGGAGACGAAGGATACCATGTCATTACCTTTAAGCCCGATCCCGCACCGTACTCATCCAGCTTCATTCACAATGAAGCCTGGCTGGACTTCAACTCGATGCAAACATGGAACAGTATTCAGCTCATTTATCCCATGGTGACCAAGGACTATAACCTCAAGCCCGTCAAGCCCGTATTGATGGCGGAAGGCGCGTACGAAAAAGGCTCTGAATATGGATTTGACATAACCCCTCTGTGGATTCGCAGGCAGGCGTATTATTCCTACCTGGCCGGAGGCCATCACACCTATGGGCACAATGACAGTTGGCGAGTGTTGCCTACATGGAAAAAGGCTCTGGATGCACAGGGTGCACTTCAAATGGGCATCCTTAAGAAAGTGTTCCTGGCCCGCCAGGAGTGGTGGAATCTCGTTCCAGATCAAACCATATTTGCAAGCGGCGGCAACACCCGTGGAAGGGTGTTGAACCTCGCCGCCTGTCACAAAGAGGGCAAGTGGGTTATGGTTTACCTGGGCAGCAAAAGCTCCTTCTCCATCAATATGAATAAGATCACCTCCGCACGCAGAGTGAATGCATTTTGGATTGATCCGAAAACCGGTGATTCGGTTCCGATCGGCAGTTTCTCAAACACCGCAGTGCAGTCCTTCTCCACCCCGGCCGAGTGGGAAGATGCCATATTGATGCTTGAGACGGCCGATAGCCCGCATAATGATCTCAAGTAATGTAAGTTTTGTGGTCTGTGAATCTACCCCAGCGAACCAAAGAATCGCCGGAAGATCAGCAATAGATTTGCGGGGGATTCTGACCTCCGCTGGGTCAGAGCATTACTGCCGCGAGGAGGGCCGGACAAAGGACCTGTGAAACGCACAAGGAGGGGCACCGGCGTCACCCAGGGAGCAAATTTCGCTACGTTAGGTCGGAAGTTGACGCCAATGTGATCCGTCATGGGAAACTGCCCACGGTTTCCTGAAGGCTGCAGGAGCCAACCTGACAGTGCAACGGGCACGCGAGAGAGTCCTGAAGTTCCCCTCTTCCAAGGATGATGGATTGCTCGATGAAGAAAATGCGTGACCAAGCCGAAGTCGAACGGGACTCGGGGTGAAGGACTTCATCGGGTGACGGTCAATCCCGGTTGCACGGGGTCAGGCGCAGTGTTTGACGTATGCCAAACAAATCGGTAAACTGTGTTGGGTTGCAAGTGGAGGGGTCGTAGAGGATGCGTCGTAAATCATCAGCAGATTCTTCGCCGAGCCCCCAAGTCCGCCAGACTATCGTGATCGGTGTCATTATCACCGTTGTAGGTGGCCTCATTGTCGCAGCAGTAGTCGCGGTAGTGGGCGGTTGGGCGAAGCTTTCGACTTGGGAAAGAATCCTTGCCGTTCTGGTCCCACTCCTCGTTGCGGGCTTATTGTTAGCCTTCTGGAAAAAGCTTTTTCCCCCAAAGGTGCGTGGAACAGGGCCGCGAAGGCGAACAGGTGGCATTGCGACCTCGGCAGCTGGCCAAACCCAGATCGTAATTCAGAGCGTCCACAGCGGCGCTAGCGTGAACATCGAGATAGTTCAGGCTCCTGATTATCAAGATGGAATGCCCAGCACACGGAACATAGAGTCGAAAGCGGCCTACGAGGCGGGTCGGCGTGCTCTTGCCCGCGGAGATTACGACAGTGCAATAGGTGAGTTCAGTGAATGCTTGCGGCTGGAAACAGATTTGCAGAAGTTAGGGGCCATAAATATTCAGATCGCGAACTGTTATTACAAACAGGGCAAGCTGGCCAAGGCTGAGGAGCACTATGCGACAGCGCGTACAATAGGTAAGCGCATCCCCGATCGACATGGACAAGCCGCCGGACTCTTAGGCTTGGGCAACGTTTATGCGGGACTTCCAGCCCCCCGTACATCCGATCGGCGAAAGCTTCTTCGGAATGCGATAGCCTTCTACGAGGATGCTCTCGAGATTTTCAGTGAAGAGATCAGTCCCCTTCAAGCCGCGAACACTCAGATCAGCCTCGGATCGGCTTACAATCGCCTGCCAGCAAGATCGTCCGCTAAGAGGGGGGACAACTTGGCAAAAGCTGTGGCTTGTTTTCGTGCCGCGCTGGACTTCTACACCGAGGATGACTATCCTCTCGATTTCGCCAATGCCGCCCAGGCTGTGGCGACAGCTTATATGGAGCTACCTTCAGATTCAGCCGCAGAGCGTGCAGACAATGTCAGATTGGCCATAAAGGATTTTCGCTTAGCGGTAAAAGTGTACCGAAAGTCGGGCTGTGTCGCGCGGTATGCAATGGCGATCATGGGCCTCGGGAACGCGTATGCTGAATTGCCTGCGACCAGCCCAGGGGAACGAGACAAGAACCATAAGAAGGCTTTTGCTTGCTACAAGAAGGCGCTAGATGTAGCAAAGGACACTCTAACCCCCGACGAAAAGGCAAGAGTCCAGCTCAACTTGGCGAACGCCTACCTGGACCTGCCCGCTGGCACGGTTGAGGAGCGATCTCACAACGTGCGCAGCGCGATCGCTTGCTTCTCAAGTGCTCTGGAGACCTATGATAAAGAGAGGTACCCGCTCGAGTTTGCGGTGGGCCAAATCGGCCTTGGCGGGGCGTGTTGTGAATATTGCGAACTTCCTACGACAACAAGTGAGGAACAGCTAAGGGCCGTTAAAATGGCGGTTGACTGCTTCAACAAAGCGATAGAGATTTACGATAAAAGGGGCTATCCACTTAAGTACGCCCAGATCCAGAACAACTTGGGAGCGGCGCTCGTACGCTATCCCGCAGATTCTGGGGCGGAGCGGACACTAAGGGTACGGGAGGCTATCTACGCTTACCGAGCGGCTCTCGACGTTGTCAACCAACGCAACCACCCTGAAGATTTCTGTTACACTGCAGCGAATCTGGGGGAGGCCTTGCTGGCGGTCGGGGACCGAGCCGGCTGCCACTGGCTTAAACAAGCGTACTCGCTCAGGCAGTTTCTGCCAGACCAAGGCGAAAAGGTTCGCCGCCTTATCGACCAGATCTGCGCAGGATGCTAAGCGCTGTGGCTTCGCCACAAGCCAACTCCCCACCGAGATCCTTTCATCCTGTCATCCTGCCCAAGCTCCGCTCAAAAACCGCAGATGCGCGTCACGACCTGACCTTCAATGCCAGGTGGCCATGCCCAACGAGGTCTTCGGTTACGCCCACGGCGTCTGCCTGAAGGGCGCCACAGCCGCGTCAACAAGCCAACGAGAACTTCGCATATAACGCGCGAAGTGCGCAAAGTTTCCAGCAGCGGCCGGTCGGCTTCGTGCATTGTCTTTAGAAAAGGCCCGGAACTGCCTGGCCAAAACGAGGGAAAAATCCTAGCGTTTCGCGTCGCTGAAGAATTGGGTTCCTAAGCAGAGTAAATGCCACAGTCGGCATCATCGGCATGAGGGCAAACGGGTCGTGGAATTCATGCAGGAGCAGCCCTGACACCCAAAAAGCGCCGTATGATCGGTCAGCAGGGGACCGGGCAATCATTGACGCGGCTCTATCCGGCGGTCTGATAGTGTCCGACCCAGACGCCAAAGGCGCTCACCTGTTACTTCCGGATGAACTAAAATCAATGTTGGCTTTCTCATGGTCTCAACCTACTATGAGGTGGAGTATCTCTGAGTATACCCATTCCATCAGTATTCGTCGCAGCGCAGGAGGACAGCGTTGCTGTCGCCAGGGGAAAGCCTGAGGGTCAGCACAACTTTGTTGCCGTCCGTGACCAATTGCAGCCCTGAAGTGGAGCCGAGGAGCTTGGCACGCAACCTCTTCTCCGCCAACCCGAGGTCGCGTACATCCACGTTCACAGAGACCGCTCTCTCCTCGGTCGAAGTGTTGAGCAGGGTGAAGTAACACGCTCCGTTCGCCCCATCTCCGTAACGCTCGACCCTGACGTCGGGATCGGAGGTCTTAGCGTGCGTGATCGGCTGCCATCCGGCCTTGCTCAGCTCTCGAATTAGCGGCACGTACTTTTTGAAAAGCGGTCGGTCGCGGTTGTACAAGGCGGGCTGCGAGAAGTAATGTCCGCTGGAGGCGTTTGCGCTGAAAAAGCTCGGATAGAAAGCGTAGAACACGCATCTTCTCATGTATTTCTCCGTGTCCGCGTAGCCCCAGGCGGCGAAACCTGTGTTCATCAGGAAGAGGTATGGTTTCTGAAACATCATCGCCCGCCGGTAGTTCATAATCCACTCGTCATCCGGCCGGAACTTTCCGCCTCTCTTCCAGTTGATTTCGATCCCGCACGTATCGAAAAGATGGCACAGAAAGCCGAACCTTATCGGCACGGAGTTCGCCATCATCAGCTTGCCCCGCCTGTGGACGTCCTCGGACATGTACTTCGCAAACTCATAGATTGAGAAACCGTTCAGAATGCAGGGCTTCTTCGTCAGCGTGTCGAAGGTCAAGGGAATGCCCGCCGAGCGAAAATGCCCCCGGCGGAAGTTGCAGAGACTGCTCCATCCCTCCAGCGAATCGAGGTATTCCCCGTCGAGAGTTCCTTTAGAGCTGTCGGAATAGCGGCGGTCCGCGTCGCCTATTGCATAGTTCACCTTCGCCTTCGTGACATCCCCTTTCAGCAGGGGAGACGGGTTGAGCGCGAACACGCATCCATCGCACCACGGAGTATTGCGGACGGTCAAGCTGTACCTCCCCGTGGCGTCGAAGATTCCCGAGGACACTGTCGCAACGGCCATCCGGTTTCCGCCGTCGGCTGCCCTCTTGAGAAAACTGACGCAGCCCTCGTAAGTGCGATCCGCGTCCTTCGGCATCCTCTGCCAGTAGCTTTGCGGCTCCGTGTAGCGGAAGGTCACAAACCCGTGCTCGTCATCGAACTTTGTCTCGTTTGCCCCCTCCTTGAAAGCGAAGCCGAAATCCGCGAAACGCTCGACCTCTGAAATCTTCCGAAACGCCATCCACAACCCTTCCTTCTCCAGCCTCTTGACGAAGAGCTGCGGGAAGATGTCGTAATACTTCTTCAGAGCCGCCCGGAAACCCCACTTCGGGTCGAAGGTGTAGATGACGAACTTGAAGGACGCTTTGCCCGGGAACGCCTGCACGTCGCGGCAAAGCCCAAAATCGTAAACGATATAGAAAATGTTCCGGTCCGCGTCGTAACCGAGCCGATAAAGCCGAGGGCTGTCCATCGGAACGGCGAGCGAGAGACCGAACCCCCTTTCCTTGTCGCAGAGCGCAGAAAGGGGATAGCGCGACATCGTTCCGTTCACTCCCGCCCCGACAGAAACGACGTGCCGGAAGTCCCCTCCCCCCGTTGTGTCCCTGAGGGAAGTCGCATCGTCCCACCAGACCCATTTGCCGCCCCCCATCGGGAGCGCAAAGTAAAGCGAGACCGACCTGTCCTTGCCGGCTAAATCGGTCAACGTGCCGGAGATTTCGATACGGTCTTTCCCCGCCTCGATAGTTGCGTGGAGATTTAGGGCGAGCGATGGCGACTCCGCAGATAAAACGGCTCGGGCCCGCCCATCAGCTCTGACCATCCCGCCGAAAGAACGGAAAGCAGACCGTGACGCAGCGTCTCTTGCGAAGAAGCCAGCGGGGGCGCCGCTGAATTTCACGCTTCGCCGATTGAGTTTGACGATGGATGCCGTGCTGGCAGCTCGGTCGAAGCCGATAGCCAGCCCATCTCCGGAAGCGACCACCGCCTCGGCCGGCGCGGACGCCGGAGTCCCCTCGCCCTTAAGCGTCGGAATCCCGTCGAAGCTCGTCCCGCCGGGGGAAGACAATTGCGTCAACTTGATGTCGTCGAACCAAACCTTGCCGGAGTGTGAACGGAACAGAAGGTTCAAAGAGAGCGATTTGATCGGCTTGGCAGGCGTCACGAAGAAAGAGACCTTTTCCCATCTGTGGCTGCCGGTGTAGAAGGGGGCGTTCGTGCCCCAGAGAGGAGTGCCATCGGCGTAAATGCAGTCCACATAAACCGAGTAATTGCCGTCGCTGCCTCCGGAGACGTTTTCCGCCCTGCTCCAGCCCTCGACGTAGAGCGGAATCGCTCTTTGCTGATTCAGCGCAACGTGGGCGACCGCGCCCCGCCTCTGGCTCGCGGCGGAGTTCTGGCACACTATGCAGCGTGTTCCCTCACGCCCTTGTCCCTCGGCGACAGAATAACCTAATTCGTATTTCCCCCACGCCCTGACAGGGGCGCCCGTGCCTTTCTCGAAGCCGCCGTTTTCGAGAAGGTTTTTCCCGCTCGCCGCGCCCTCAGCCCGCGGCACCGCGATGGCGACATCCCGCGTCTGCGCAGACGTGGCGCAAGGAGCGAATCCCATCGCCGGAAGAAGCAACGAGCTTACCGCAATAGTTGACCCCCGCAGGCGGAAGCTGTAAAAACTTTTCATACCATCAAATATAACGCCATCAGCCGCCCCGCGTCAAGCCCGCTATCTCGGTGGGTGCGGCTGCCTCTCCGTGGCATGCCATGACCCCCTCTTTCGCCCTTCTCACAAGTGGCGTTCACCTGGTTCCTGTGTCGAGTTTCCGTCTCTATCCCACAATTCAGGAGAAGAGGATAGCATTTTAGCCGGGCTTTAGCCCCGCCTCGGCGGGGCTAAAGCCCGGCTTCTCGACCAGAGGATTCATCCGAAATATGCCACGCAGATACGGCCGCACCCACCCTCGACGAACACTTGCCTTTTTCCATCAAACCTGCCACCATATCTGTTCACCCTTTGGGTTAATCACGGCGACAACCGTCGCTGTGTGGATTTTATTCTTTCCCGACAGCTTAATCCAAGGGGTACACTTTTGGCGCGAAAAAATCGCTCAATTTAGGTTATAATAAGTAACGCTGGGAGCGTACGAGGCGGAGCGACGTATCCGCTCACCTCTATACTTTCTGGCAATGATTCGGGGAGCCGGCGGGCATCGTAGGGCCTCGGCTCCGCCGGAAAAGCAAGTTTTAACTCGCAAAGAATCTTGTTGGGGCTGAGCGTGCGGTCCCGGAAAGCGGTGAAGTGGTCAAGAGGGTTTTGAGCCTACCAGCTTTGGAAGAATCGAGGCAACTTGAATGTCGCGAACGATCTGTCAAAGCGAGCGGCTCTAATGCCGGGTCTCGCCGAGACGCTCGTTGTGCGCCGCCACTTTTCGGGGAGTCCCCGGTTTCTCACTGCGCGGGACCTGCAAGGCGCTCACGAGCCCTTCTTCATCTCCTTTTTTTTCTTGCGGCGAGTCTTTTTCTCACAATGGTCCCCGTCGTTTCTGCGAGGTGTGAGGTGAGGGTCATCTGTGTGCCGCGGCGACCGATGGACCCAACCTACCCGCACGATGCCATCAGCGGTGTCGAGGTTCTCCTGTCAGGAGCAGCCCGCTCCGATGGCCCACCCCTTGCCGAATGCGAGTGGGAGTTCGGCGACGCCACAAAATCGAAACGCGCGCCCGTAAAGGACCCGCTCGTTCTCGATGTCAAGCATGTTTACAACGGCCCCGTCGGGCACATCTTCCGCGCGACCCTGACGGTCTGGGATGTTACCGGCGACAGCGGCAGGGATGATTATTACGTGTGGATTCGTCCCGATTCAATTCGAGCCCGCGCCCACATCGCCTCCGACTACGCTCTCTGGAACCTCCACAAGCGGATGAACCGCTACGAAGACGACGGTGTTCCCGCCGGATACTGGGATAACCCAGGGCACAACTATCGCGTGGGGATTACAGCCGCGTGCATACAGGCTTTCGAGAACGTGGGCAACTTTCCCTTTGACGATGTTGACGAAAGCCCCTATGTGGAGGACGTGCGCCGGGGCCTCAACCAGCTTCTCCTCGACATGAGGACCGAGAACATTTTCCCCCAGAACGCCGGCGACCCGGACCTGAACGGCAACGGAATAGGGCTGTTGTGCCATCACGAGCAAGACCTGAAGCATATCTTCAGCAGCCACGGTCTCGCTATGATGGCCATAGTGATGAGCCGCGACCCGCAGCGGCTCGCAACCGTCGGCGGACCGCATGTCCTCGGGCGAACCTTCGCGGACATCGTTCAGGACATGGTCGAGTTCGCCGCCTTCGGACAAACCGATGACAATCCCGAAGGAATCGTGGCTCGCGGCGGCTGGCGCTATGACCGACCCAACTGCGGCGAAGCTGACATGGCCTGCACACAATGGCCGGTCTCCGGCCTGATGATGGCGGAGAGAAACTGGAGCAAGTTCGGCGTTCGCGTTCCTTCCTGGGTGAAGGGAGAGCTGAGGGACAATTTTCTCCTCGCAGATCACGATAGCGAGACGGGGGGCTGGCAGTACACCCCCATCCCGACAGGCCGCACAAATGTCGGCTTAACCGGCATCGGCGTCTTGTGTTCCGCATGGACAGGAGTCCCCTTTGACGATTCCCTGGTTCGGTCCGGTCTCTCATACATTGCCGCCAACTGGGACTCGGATGACTCGCAAGGCCAGTTCGGTCATTTCACCTCCATGTTCAACATGCACGCCATCGCCAAGGCGATGAGAGCTTACGGCAGCACGATGCTTGGCGACCATGATTGGTATCGAGAATACGCCGAGCACCTGCTCGATAACCAGAACGCCGACGGCAGTTGGTCCAGCAAGGGATATGAGAAGTCGTGGCCGCTCACCACGGCCTGGGCTGCGCTTATCCTGTTGAAGCCGCAGATCCCTCCTTCCGTTGTGATGGACGAGGTGGAAGGCGCCCAGAAGGGCGTTGTGACGCTCACTTACCGCCTCCTTGACGAGAATTACGACGAATGTGACCTCGCGATGGAATTCTCCACCGACGGGGGTAAGAGCTGGGTTCCGGCGACACAAGTCGGTGGAGATGTTCTTACCCACATCGAAGCCTCGCCCGAGGGTTTGCCGCGCTCCTTCATCTGGAACACGGAAGCGGACATCTGGCAAACCAACGTTGACAACGTCCTGTTCAGAATCACTCCTTTCGACGGCGAGAAAGGACAGGCAGGCGAGATTACTATCCCCGGGGTGTACAACGATGTCGTGCCCTTCGACCGGAGAGAGGTTGACGTTCCTCCGGCGGACGGCAGGGGCGTCGCAGTCGCTGACTTCGATGACGATGGCGACCCTGATGTTTTCGTAGCCAATTTCGGGCAAGAAGACTTCCTGCTTCGCAACGATTCCGGCGTCCTTACGGAGAGCGCGGAGCTGGCTGGCATGGGTGGTGTTTTTCCTTCCGCTTGCGGCGTGTGGGGCGACCTCAATAACGACGGGGCCATAGACCTTTACCTTGTCCTTGCCGGGGAACCGAACAGGCTCTACGCCGCCGACGGAGACAGCCTTTTCACCGATGTCGCTCCCTGGGTAGGCGCCGACGATCCCGGCGGAGGTACGTCCGCGGCATGGGGAGATTTCGATGGCGATAATCGGCTCGATCTGTACGTTGCGAATGACGCGGCTTTTGGCCCCGGCTCCAACGCCCTCTATCGCAACCTGGGCGGCTCCGGCTTTGTGAGGCTCGACGGTCCGCCGGAATTGAATTGCCTGTTGGCGACACGCTCGGCGGCTTGGTGCGACTTCGACCGGGACGGCAACAATGATCTTTATATCGCCAACGGCGGCCTCTCATCGGCGAAAAGAGCCAACATCCTCCTCCGGAATCTCTCAGCCTCCTTCGAGGACATCTCGCACGACGCCGGCGTGTCAGACACTCGCAACGCCGCCTCTGTGGTGTGGGCGGATTTCAATAATGATGCACTTTTCGATATCTATCTGGTCAACTCCGGTTCACTCGACAACGTTCTCTATTTGAACAACGGCGATGGAACATTCCGCGACGAAACCGCCCAGGCCGGCCTGGCGGGACCGCCGAACGCAGTCGGCGCCGCTGTCGGCGATTTCGATAACGACGGCGACCTGGATATTTTCGTCTCCGCCGACGGGAAGAACAACCTCTACGTCAACAGAGGAGATTGCACCTTCGCGGAGGTCTCCTCTCTGGTGGGGATGAGCGAAGTCGCCGACAGTAGGGGAGCGGCTTGGGCGGATGTCAACGGCGATGGCTTCCTCGATCTCTATGTCGCCAAGAATCGTGCAAAGGATGTCCTTTATCTAAACGGTGGCGGCGTCCGGAACTGGCTGACAGTGAGGTGCCTGACCGATGGCGATGGCGACGCCACTGACAGCGATTATGCCGACGACAGAGACGCCATCGGCGCGATTGTGGAAGTGGACCTCGATGGCGACGCAGATTTTTCACCGGTGCCCCCAGACCAGCTCGAGGTGCAGTGCGTTGATGGCGGCTCGGGCTACATGTCGCAGGGACAGCTCTGGCCTCACTTCGGTCTGGGGGCGGCCACCCTCGCGGACATCAAAGTGACCTTTCCCGACGGCAGTGTCGTTTACAACTGCGGCGTTGCGTTCAACCAGACGATAGTCATCCGCGACATCTCGCCCAGGGGGGATTTCTATGCCGATGTTTTCACTCCCCAAGTTCCAAGAACCGGCCCGGTAGCCATCGGATACGTCATTTTCAATTCCGCCGAGAGCGATTGCGAGGTGAGCGTCGAATTCTCTTCAGATGGCGGGGAGACGTGGAAACCGGCCTCAGTGTGTGCGGGCGGCGAAGGAACGTCAGAGCTTCTTTCCTCTCCGCAGGGCTGCTTTCACTCTTATGTCTGGGACAGCATCAGAAACCTCGGTCATTCCAATCACGACGCCGTTCGCATCCGCATCACCCCGTTTAACCCCGACACCGGCGAGACGGGGGAGCCCGGCGAAACATCCGACTTTTGCATTGACAACGACACGCCGCCCCGCGCTTTTGCCGAGACCCCCTCCGGTGCAAGCACGGGAAACATTCCCATCCATTACTCTCTCACGGACATGCAAAGTGACGACTGCTCCATCCGCGTCGAATATTCAATTGACGGAGGGCGCTCGCGGCATTGGGCGGCGCCGGGCCCCGCCGGCGATGGAACTGTCGGCTTGGCGTCCTCCCGCGAAGGAGTCGCTCATATTTTCGTCTGGGATTCTTTCGCGAGCCTCGGCCACACCGTTCAGGACAACGTCACAATCAGGATAACTCCTTCCGACAGGGAGCGAGGCAGCCCTTGCGAGACGGGCCCGTTCCTCGTGGATAACAATCTCGCGCCATCGGTGAACGTCGAGACACCCCTTTCTGTACAGAAGGGTAACGTCGCCTTGAACTACTCCTTGTCTGACCCGGAGAGCGACCCCTGCTCGGTTGGCATCCTCTACTCTCTCGACAGGGGGCGGACCTGGCTGTCCGCGACCATGGCCCCCGGCGGGGAAGGCACGAACGGACTGAAATCTGCGTCGTCCGGCGAGCCTCACACTTACGCCTGGGATTCTCTGCGTGACTTCGGCTCCGGTTACAGCTCTGTCGTGCGTATGATGGTCGTTCCTCGCGATAGCGACAGCGGCACGCCCTCGCAAAGCGGCGATTTCACTGTGGACAACTTACGCCCCGCCGAGCTCGCTTTCTCGCCGCCGTCTCTCTCTTTCTCCGCGCAGGAAGACGGAGAGTCTCCGCCGCCACAATCCCTCCAAGTATGGAACAAAGGGAGCCATTCACTGGAATGGAGCATAACATCTGACGCGGGATGGTTGCTCGCCTATCCCGCCACAGGAGCGAGTTCCGGAGAAAAAGACACGGTCGAGGTTTCAGTTGACATCACCGGCCTCCCCTCGGGGACATACATAGCCGCCATTGCTCTTACAGCAGTGGGCGCCGTCGGCTCGCCCGCGAGTATTCCCGTTGTTCTTGACATTTCCGCTCCTCCACCCCGTCTGGCCGTTGAGGAATCGCTTCTTTTCTTCAGAGCGGCAGAGGGCGGCGAGGACCCGTCCCCTCAATCCCTGCACGTCCTCAACGCAGGGGGCGGCGATATGCTCTGGCAGGCCGAAACCAACCGCGGATGGATAACCATCTCTCCCGCCTCCGGCAGCAGTGCCGGCGAGACCGATACCATCGAAGTACAGGCGCATATCGGGAAGCTTTCCGCTGGCTCATATTCCGGGGCCATCACCATCTCCGCGCCCGGGGCCGTGAGCTCCCCGCAGGTGGTCTCCGTCTCGCTCGACATTCAGGCGGCGCCGCGGGAGCTGAATGTTTCGCCGAGCGAGCTTCGCTTCATCACCCGCCGGGGTGGGCCCGGCCCCCCCGACCAAGAGCTGCGGCTGACGGTCTCCGGCGACTCGGAAGTTGCGTGGCAAGCGTACGAGGACCCCGAATGGCTCTCCCTTTCCCCATCTTCGGGAACCAATTCAGGGGAAGAGACGGTGATACGTGTCGCCGTCGAAAAGAAAGGCTTGGACATTGGGAGCTATCGGGCGGAGGTCACCTTCGCGGCAGTCGGCCTTCCCCTCCTCTCACAGAAAGTCGTCGTCGCTCTGGACGTTGTGCCGATTATGGTGCCGGATGATTTCCCGTCCATCCAGGAAGCGATAAATGAGGCGCAGAGCCTTGACGTGGTGAAGGTCAGCCCCGGCGTTTACCTCGAGAACATTTCCATGAAGGACGGAGTCGAAGTCATCGGCTCCGGCGCCGCGCTGACCACCATCCGCCCCGGGCGACCTTCCTCCGTGGTCGTGTTTTCTGACATCCTTTCCGGCGCCCTCGAAGGCTTCACAATCTGTGATGGCACTGGCGATTTCTTTGGCAGAGAAGGCCGCGTCGGCGGCGGAATCTATTGCGCCAACTCCGACGCGACGGTCCGCAATTGCGTCATTTCCGCGAACTCTGCTTCGTGGGGCGGCGGCGTCTGTGTGGACAAAAACTCGACGCTGACACTGGAGGATTGCTCCCTTTACGGAAACACCGCAGCCAGCGGAGCAGGTGTCTTTTGCTATGAGGACTGTCTCGCGATTCTCCTCCGAACGCGGCTCCTCGACAACTCCGTGACCCAATACGGCGCCGCGGTGTGCGCAGCTTCCACAAGCTCTATCCTCCTGAAAAGCTGCGAGGTTTTTCGCAATTCGGCGGAGCTGGGCGGCGGCGGCATCTTTGTAGAAACCGGCGCCTCTCTTGAGGCAGTGAGTTGCACGATTGCTGATAACCGGCCAGAAGGGATTCTCGCCGACCCCGGAGCGTCCGTGACGGTTTCCAATACTATTCTCTGGTCGAACCCCGCCGACCTCGTCGTCCCCGCCGGCCAAGAGGTGCACTATTGCGACATCGGAACCGGCGACTTCGCCGGAAGCGACGGGAACATATCACAGGAGCCTTGTTTCGTTGCCGCCGACGAGGGCTGCTACGACCTCCTGCCAAATTCCCCCTGCATAGACGCCGGCTTGAACTCTGCCTCCGGGCTTCCAGCCGCCGACATCCACGGCGAGCCGAGAATCGTAGCCGTAGGCCAAACGCCCATAACCGACATCGGCGCCGACGAGCACGATCCGCAGAGAATCTTCATTCTCCTCCATCCCGAGCCGCAGCCCGGCCCCGCCGGGGAGGTCAGCGTCCCATTCTCCCTCTGGAATGCCAGAAGCCTCTTTACGAGCGTCGTGGTTGAGTTCTCTCCCGGAGGAACCGTGTGGTCTGACGCCACCCGGGCGGATGGAGAAGGAACCACAGACCTGTCCACTTCTCCCACAGGCTCTCCCCATTCTTTTGTGTGGGACTCCGTTCCTGACCTGAAGGGAACATCGGCGAAAAGCGTGAGAATAAGAATCCGACTCCCCGGGGAGGATGCCCGCCCCGGAGCGACCACCGCTCCCTTTTCCCTCGATAACACGCTTTCCGACTCGGATGACGACGGTTTGCCGGACGCCTGGGAGGAAACCGTCGCTGGAGCCGATCCCGATGATGAGCTCGTCTCCATCGCCGACGTCACGCCGGATGGCGACCCCGACGGCGACCTTTCGAGCAATATCCGCGAATATCTCGCCCGCACCGACCCCCTCGACCCGCAATCGAACTTCAGCGTATCTTGCGCCCCGTCGGAGGGAGCCACTGTGGTCATCCGGTGGCATTCTGTCGCAGGAAGGTTCTACCAGCTCTACAAGTGTGAGAAAATGGGCGGGGAATGGCTCGCCCTCGGCAACCGGCAGCCCGGAACCGGGCAGGTCCTATCCGCCGTTGACGAGACCGTGACGAAAAGCGTAGGCCAACGCTACTATATGGTCAGAGTTGAATAGGCGTACGCTCCGTATTCTTATTTCGGATTTCGGGTTTCCGATTTGGGATTTGCGATTCCGCAATCTGCAATCCGCAATCCACCATTGCCGTGATTGGCTGCGACCGCGGCATGCCACCCGTTTCTTCACCTCCGGTATTCTCTCGCCGCCTCAATCATCGCCACCATGTTCTCAACCGGCACGTCGTCCTGAAGAGTGATCCCCGGCTCCAGGATGTATCCTCCTCCTCTCCCCATCACGTCCAGCGTTCTTCTTACCGTTTCCCCAATCTCGGAGGGTGTCCCCTTCGGGAGAAGATGCTGCGTGCCGATTCCGCCGCAGAAAGTCAAATCCGCTCCGAACTCTCTCTTCAGCGAGAAAATGTCCATTGTCTCCGGCTGAATCGGGTGCAGAATGTCCAGGCCTATCTCGACCAAGTCGTAGATGATTTCCTTGACGTCCCCGCAACTGTGATGCATGACGACCAAACCTTTTCGTCTCGCCGCCTGATAGATTTCCCTCAGGCGCGGCTTCACGAGCCGCCGCCAGTGCCTCGGGTCAATGATCAAGCGGTTCTGCGTCCCGTAGTCGTCGCTGAGAAACACACCGTCCGGCTTGTAGTGGACGACATGCTCGAGAGTTCGAATGACATATTCCTTTATCCCTTCCAGCAATTCCTCAACGAATTTCGGACTCTCCAGAACATCCATGCAAAGGTTGCCAAGACCTCGCATAAACCCCGCCCTCTCCCATAGGTCGCCGACAACTGCTATCAGGAAGCGATCCCTCCGCCTCGCAACTTCCTCGTCGAGTCCGGCGAACCTCTTCGGAGCGTCGGCTGAAGGAAATGAGTAGCGAGAAAGCTCCGCTTCTCTCAAAGGAGGACCGATTGGTGAGCCTCGGTCTATCTTGCTCGTTGACCAGACGACACCGAACTGATCCGTTATCGTCTCGCCGTAAACCTCCGGGTCCGCGTAGAGCGGCTTATCCTTCGGCCCGAACAGAAACATCGGCATCTCCAGCCCCGTAATCAGATCCTCCACGCCGTAGTGTTCTTTCAGCCTCTTCTCGGCGGGCGGCGAGAACATGAAGTTATACGGAACCCTTTCTGTCTCCCTGTGCTCCACCGCGCTGCGAATGAGCTCTTTCGCTCCACTCTTCATTTTTTCAACCATTGCTCACCATTCTTGCTTTGGGCGCCGGCCGGCTTCCCCGCCGATGCCCCCTGCGGGCAGCCGGAAAGCACCGCCGAGACTTATGGATCAACCCGCTTGACAACATCGCAACAGCGGTCCCGCACGCGCCCAACCAGCGTGGCATTGAACTACCGTTTCGTCAAGTTTTTCTGGCCCGGTGCGCGAGAGTGAGGTTCCCCGTAGCAGCAATGTTATCCGGCGATGATCGCGGGATTGTTTCGACAACCTCGGTTTTCAAACAAGATGCCAGCACAGGAGCGCGCTCCGCGCTCAACCACCCGTAGGTCAGGCGTTAGGACGAACCGTAACTCCTCAGTCTCGGGCGGATAGCCGGCCGAGGCGAAGGAGGCAGAAAGGGAACCGCAGATTAACGCAAAGGCGCAAAGGCGCAGAGAATAAGGTGAGAAGGACACCCCGCCCTGGCGGGGCGGCAGTCCCGAGGGCGTCTCGCCCTCGGATGGGGCAGGATGCCACCGGCACAAGGGCTACTCTGCATCCTATGAGATCCGAACCTCAGCCGCCGGTAACTGCGGCGTTACGAACGAACCGTTCAATTCTCTTGCGTCCTCTGAAGGCAAAATGATAGCGTGCGGCCCTGACGTCACGAGGGGCCCTCGTGAAACGGGTGTCCCCCTCCCGTCGGCGAGGGCAAGATGTGGGCGTTACCCGGTCGCCTTTGAGTGCTCTGCTCACTCCGCGGTTCCACCCTCAGGCGCCCGCAGGTGACGCATTACAATTTGGCCAATCAGAACTATGGCACTTAATAAGACAGTGCATCGAATAATCATCGGTGATTGCCGGCGAATGACGGAACTCGCGCCTCAATCCGTCCAGTTGATGGTGACCTCGCCGCCCTATTTCAATGCGCCGTTCGACTATGCGGGTTTCTTTCGCGACTATGACGAGTTCCTGGGGCTTATGAGAGGTTGCGCCTCGGAGGTCTTCAGGGTCCTGGAGGAAGGAAGAATCGCATGCGTCAACTGCGATGACATGCTCGTGGATGCCCAGAAGTATCCCGTTGTTGCCGATATTACGACGATTTTCACGGACGCCGGGTTCAGGTATCGCGACAAGATTATCTGGAGAAAGCCGGAAGGATACGTGAGAATCAGCCGCCGCAGCGGCGTTCTTCTCCAGCATCCTTACCCCATGTATTTTTACCCCGATAACATCCAGGAGAGCATCCTCATCTTCCAGAAGGGCAAATGCGACTACAAAAAATTGCGGTCAAAGCTCTCGCCCGAGCAGTTGGACGCGTCAAAGCTGGACATGGAAGTGTGCCAGAGGGAAAAGTGGTATCTTTCTGTCTGGGACATGACCAACGTCTTGCCCACGGAGAGGATCGAAAAGGGGATTGCTGCCTTCCCGGACAAGCTTCCCAGAAGGCTCATCAAACTCTTTTCGTATGTGGGAGAAACCGTCCTCGACCCCTTTCTCGGCTCAGGCACCACCAGCAGAGTCGCCGCCGCCCTCGGGAGAAACAGCGTCGGCTACGAGATCAACCTCGATTGCCTCGAGGTCATCAAGGAAAAGCTCGGCGCGCACCAGACACAAATGTTGAACGATGCGGAAGTGAGTTTCACCATCCGCGACGACGCCCGCGAATGGGCGGAAAGCAAAGGAGAAGCTACGGGTCAGTAAGCGCATTCGGCAGGGAGCTTCTTCGACAAGATAACGGGATACACGGGATAGGATTCTGCGGCTTTCCTCTTTATCCTGTTATCCAGTCAAAAAAAGGACACCTCACTCCTAATCGCGGCAGCTCTGAACCTCTCGTCCTCACACCACCTCCCAGATGGGGGAAATTCTCTCCTTTCCGCGGGGGCCGAGGACGATGGGCTTGATGCCGGCGATTTCGCAGAGGTTGACGAGCGCTCTGACTCGGTCGCCCGGGACACCCTGGACGTGGTTTGCGGGGAAGACGCTCAGGAATTCCTCGAAGGAGCAGTCCAGCTTCGCATAGACGTGCGGCCAGGTCGGGTCCGTCAGGTTCTTCAGCCTTTCTCGTTCCTCGGCGGGGAGATCGGCGCTCTCGCCATGCACGATTACCATGAACGGTTTCTCGTCCCAGAACCCCAGCCGCGCGAAAGTCATCTCGCCCGGTTTCGCATCGAACTCCACGGAAGCTCCGCCCGCTTTGAAATAGAACTCCAGTGCCGGATAGAAGGTGATGGACTTGAAGTTTTCGTCGGCGTCCATGCTCTGGGCGGCGTAATAGCTGGCGTGATTGCCGGAGTTGCACCAGTCCCAGAGGCCGAGGTCGGGATGATACAGCCTCGCATCCATAAACAGAACCGGCAGCCCACCGGTGACGTATTTCATGAGCTGCATGGTTAGTGCGGCGTTGGCGTCGGCTTCCGTGGCGCAGACGACCGATTCCTTCGGCCCTCGCCAATCGTACGGATCGTTCATGAGCATCTCCGGCACATCCCCGAGGCAGACGTACTCCGTGAGTTCACGCTGGCCCTTCAGCCCGCAGAAGTCGAATCCCTTATCCTCGTTCACCGCGCACATCGCCAGGTAGAGCCGAATCTGCGTCTTGAGCGTCTCCGGCGTGAGCATCTTGCCGTCGTACTTCAACCGCTCTCCGAGGAGGTTTTCGAACCATTTGAGGCCCGCCTCGACCTCCTTGTCGTCCACCTTCTTCATTTGCTCCGTGAGCCACAACTGGTCAATCTGGCGGACGTTCGTTCCGAGCCTCTTTATCGTCGGCGTGAGGTGGAAATAGCCGGTCTCCATCCCCATGGAGTGTCCGCCGTAAAGCCCGAAGACTTCGTTCTTGATGGTAGTAACAGCCTGAGCGGCGCGAACCCAATCGAAGACCTTCGCGTGGGTTTCGGGGTCGTCAATATCGCCGACGATTCTGTGCGTGCGGAATCCCGCCTGTCGCAGGGCGCCGTCCGTCGCCAGAAGCCCCACATTCCCCGGATACTTGCCATTGTTGTTCGAGAGGCTGAGGATGGGGACGTCGCTCCCGACGCTGTTGACGAACGGCCACACCAGGAAAGGGAAATTCCATACGTTGTAACACATGATGAGCTGCTTGCAGTTGGCGCGGCTGAGCTCCTCTCCGACCTTCTGCGCGCTGCGGATGCCCGTGATAGTCTCCGAGCCGCAGACGACCTCCGGCGCCGAGCCATCCACGTTGCGGACGTTCGCGCGAACGATCTCAGCCCATTTCTGGACAACTTTCATGTTTTCTTCGGCGTTCTGTGTATAAACATGCTCCCTTTCATCGTTCAGCAATGCAAGACCTATAGCTGTTGACCTCATTTCCGTTCTCCTTTCCAAGGAAGACTTCATCAAACGGGAAAAGGGATTTGACCGGCTCGTTATGCTTTCCCGACAGTAGCTCACGCACCGTGCAGTGTCAAGGTCGTTTGCAGCGGGGGGTGTGGCTGCGAAATCGTGGATGCCGGCCTTTAGCCGGCACCCCCTTTAGCCACCTGCTTCAGCTGGTGGTCATCGGATAGGCCGTCTCCGCCGTGGGAGCCGGCTTTAGCCGGGCTTCTCGAACAAGGGATTCATCCATAACTTGCCACGGAAATACAGCCGCACCCTGCGGCGGTCGGGTTGCGCCCGCTTTTGCTATTGACTGATGGCACCATCCGTGCTTTATTAGAGGAAGAAGCACCAAGATAGGGGAGGAGAAAAGGTGAGTCGGCATCCGTTTGTTCTGGGTCCCGTCGGCGTCCTCGCGGTTGCGGTGAGCCTCAGCGCTTTTGGCGGCGGTGCTCGGGCCACTACCCGCTACGTTTCTCTCGACGGGCGAAACGAGTATCCCTACACAACCCCGGGAGATGCCGCGCGGAAAATCCAATCGGCGGTGGATGCTGCGGTAAAAGGGGATTATGTTCTTGTCGGTCCCGGCGTTTACAGAGAGCATGTCATCCTGAAAGAGGGCGTCAATCTATCGGGTTCTGGACACGATGAGGTGACGATTCGCGGCGTGACACTGGGGAAGACCGTCCTGACATTGACCTGGGACAATGTCGTCAAGGGATTGACCATCAGGGGATCCCCTTATGCAGGCGTCGGTATCTACGCAGAGCTGGGCGTTCCCCCGGCGAAGACCGGCAGCTTCAAGCCGTTTCGAATATCAGATTGCAACATATGGTCATCGGCGGGGCCCGGAGTTCTCGTGTTCGCCCGACAGGAGCCCTCTGAGGTGTTATTGCGACCGGACCCGCGGTTCGCGAGTCCAGAGGAGTGGGAGAGGTATTTTGACGCGATTTATGACACCGAATTAGAGGTGGAGGTATCGGGCTGCCAGATTAGGGACTGCGCCGGGAGCGGCATAATGGTGCACATACAGGACCTATCTGGCAAGTATGAAGGATACTCTGGCTTAGGCCAATTCGGTGAGCCGTACGGCGGCCCGATTGAGCTTGGCTTCAAGCACGCAACCCTCAGGATATCCGGGTGCACTGTTGCAAACTGTACCGTAAGTGGAGTTAGTGTGCGGGCAGGTTGGCGCGACAGGGCTCAGGTTATCATGGACAGGTGCATCGTACGCGACAACGGTGGCGACGGTGTTTCTGTGCACTCCGGAGGGATGACCTCGGACGGCGCGGTGGCGCGGATTAGGAATTGCTTGATCTCAGGGAACCAGGGCACCGGGGTCCGCCCTGTGTCGTACAACGATGGATGCTGGATGGGTACCTGTCCGTGTGCGTTCGACCCGTGGTCGGAAACAGGCTGGGTGTACGCCACGTCCTCCACCATTGTTGCGAACACAACCGGCATCAGGAACTATCACTCGCTCGAAAACTGCATAGTTTACGCGAACATCGTCTCCGACAGGGACTTCCCCTACATCTTCCAGGTCTCGCCCGACGGCTCCGTGACCCGCTTCGGCGAGTACGTCAGCCACTGCTGCATTCGGTCGGACGAGCTGGCTGGCATTCGGGGGAACATAGACGACGATCCGCTTTTCGCCGATCCTGAGAACGGGGACTACAGGCTGCTTCCCGGATCGCCCTGTGTTGACGCGGGTGGGATGTACCTCCAAGCATCCATCGCCCTGGAAGATGGCGCTGCCATGCTTTCTTGGGACCCCGGCAAAGACCTCGACGGAAGTCCTCGCATCTGGGCTAATGGCCCTGACATGGGCGCTTACGAGGCGCCCGCGGAGCCGCCGAATTATATTGTTGAAAGCTCCAGGGACCTGCTCAAGTGGGGCCAAGAGCATTACGGCCCCGCCACCTCCTGGACGGATCCTGATGTAGATGCGCCCAAAACGAAGTTCTACCGTGTGCGGGTTGGTCTGTAGCCGTGCGCCAGCCCGTCGGCGACTCTCTGGCACGTTGGATACCGAAAGGCCCCGCGGAGCAGAAAAGGTCTGTGATTAGACATGAAAGGTGAAGGTCTCGTCCGCGGCTTTTGGCCGAGATCGAGTGAGGACAAGAACAAATGACAACGGAAATAGACAATTTGGTGCGTCAGGCGGTAGCGGCGCTGATTGAAGCTGGCGCACGTGAGGTGTACCTCTTTGGCTCTTCCGCGCGTCGCGTTGACAGGCCAGAGTCGGATGTTGACCTGGCCGTGGTGGGGTTGCCTCCGCAATCCTTTTTCCGGGCGGTGGGTCTGGCTCGCCGCGTCCTGAAGCGTCCGGTGGACTTAGTGGACTTAGATGAAGCCAACCCCTTCACCGACTACTTGAAGGAAAGTGGAGAACTGAGACGTGTCGGCTGACCTCAGAGCGCAGATGGAGGTGGAGCGGCGGCAACTCCACCGGCTTCTGGAAACGCACGGCGGATTGCTGAGCAGGTGCCGCACGGGTGAGCCGACGGTCGACGAACTGGCGGCCCTTGCGGCGATCCTTCACGCTTTCTATAATGGCGTCGAGAACATTTTTAAGCGGGTAGCCGTGACCCTCAACGGAGGGCCGCCGACCGGTCCGTTTTCGCACGCGAACTTGATACAGGCAATGTCGGAGGCTAAAGCTAATCGTCCGGCGCTGCTTTCGGAAACCCTCTCTGAAACGCTGGAGGAGTACCTCGACTTCCGCCATGTCTTTCGCCGGGCCTACAGTTTCGAGCTTCGCTGGGAGAAAATGAAGCATCTCGTGCTGGGGCTGCACGAAGTCCTGCGGCGGCTCGAAGATGAAATGGACGTCTTCTTAGCAGATCTGAACAACAAGGCTTAGCAATGAAGGGTGGCGCTGGATCGGAACACCGTCCGGTGACGCGCGGGGGACCAGAGCCGCAAGAGGGAGACCCAGGCAGCAGGAGTCAGCGACACGGCGGGAGCTTTGGAGCTTTCCCGCGAGAGCGAAATAGGAGAGACGGACACATATTGAAAAGGCTGACGCTCTGGAGGAGGATACGGTCTGGACCACAGCCGGCAAAAAACGGGCTACGGCAAGCACCACGACATGGTCAACTAATATCTCGTCGCTGACGATTCGATTTTACCGGGTAAAGTTCCAGCCGTAATCGCCAGCAGCATATAGGAGGAGAAAACATGAGACGGCATCCGTTTGTTCTGGGTCCCGTCGGCGTCCTCGGGGTTGTGATGAGCATCAGCGCTTTTGGCGGCGGTGCTAAGGCAACTACCCGCTACGTTTCTCTCGACGGGCGAAACGAGTATCCGTATACAACTCGGGGAGATGCGGCGTGGACAATTCAATCTGCGGTGGATGCTGCGGTAGAAGGGGATCATGTTCTTGTCGGTCCCGGCGGTTACAGAGAGCATGTCGTCCTGAAAGAGGGCGTCAATCTATCGGGTTCCGCACGCGGTGAGGTCATGATCTACCCCGCGACTGCGGTCAAGCCCATTCTGACGCTCACCTGGAACAATGCCGTCAAGGGACTGACCATCCTGGGATCCCGTTACGCAGGCGTCGGCATCTACGCAGAACTGGGCGTTCCCCCGGCGAAGACCGGCAGGTTCAAGCCATTCCGAATATCGGATTGCTCGATAGCATGGTGCGGGGGACCCGGAGTTCTCGTGTTCGCCCGACAGGAGCCCTCTGAGGTGTTATTGCGACCGGACCCGCGGTTCGCGAGTCCTGAGGAGTGGGAAAGGTATCTTGACGCGATTTATGACACCGAATTAGAGGTGGAGCTATCGGGCTGCCACATTACCGAATGCGCAGGGAACGGCATAGCAGTGCACATACAGGACCTATCTGGCAAGTATGAAGGACACTCTGTCTCTCCGCCATGGGGTGGCCTGTTCGGCGGCCCGATTGAGCTTGGCTTCAAGCACGCCACACTCAGGATGTCCAAATGCAGTATTTGGAACTGTGTCACAAGTGGAGTCATCGTGCGGGCAGGTTGGGGCGATAGGGCTCAGGTTATCATGGACAGGTGCATCGTACGCGACAACGGTGGCAACGGTGTTTCTGTGAACTCCGGGGGGGCGACCTCGGACGGCGCGGTGGCGCGGATTAAGAATTGCTTGATCTCCGGGAACGAGGGCACCGGGGTCCGCCCCGTGTCGTACGACGATGAATGCTGGATGGGTATTTGTCCGTGTGTCGAAGACCGGGGCTCGGAAACAGCATGGCTGTACGCAACGTCTTGCACCATTGCTGCTAACACAACCGGCATCAGGAACTGGCACTCGCTCCAAAACTGCATAGTTTACGCGAACATCGTTTCAGACAGGGACTTCCCCTACATCTTCCAGGTCTCGCCCGACGGCTCCGTGACCCGCTTCGGCGAGTACGTCAGCCACTGCTGCGTTCAGTCCAAGGAGCTGGCGGGTATCCGCGGCAACATAGACAGCGATCCCCTCTTCGCCGATCCTCAAATGGGGGACTACAGCCTGTTGCCGGGGTCGCCGTGTATTGACGCAGGTGGCATGTACGCGCAGCCAACCATAATGGTACAAGATGGCGCCGGTGTAATTTCCTGGGACCCAGGGAAAGACCTCGACGGAAATGCCCGCATCTCGGCTAATGGCCCGGACATGGGAGCTTACGAGGCCGCAGGCGACCCGCCGAATTATCTCCTCGAAACCTCCGAAGACCTCATCAGTTGGACAGAGGAATATTACGGCCCCGCCACCTCCTGGACTGATCCCGATGCCAACTCATTCAGCACTAAGTTTTATCGCGTTAAGATTGGCAGATAGTAACAGCCCCATAGACGGCGGTACGCCGGTTCCTTCGAAGGATTTCGAGGGAGACGACAGAATTGTCGATATGACCGGCAATGACAAAAGGGACATGGGGGCTGATGAGTACAAATTTGCTGTCCGCTCCATTAGCCACACCGGGGGAACCCTGGAGGTTTCCTGGGAGAGCGAAATAGGAAGGACGTATACCATCGAAAAGGCCGATCCTCTGGAAGAGAATACGGTTTGGACCACAGCCGGCACAAAACAGGCTACGGGAAGCACCACGACATGGTCAACTAATATCTCATCGCTGACGATTCGATTTTACCGGGTCAAATTCCAGCCATGATTTTCGCGACAATACAGGAGGAAGCAAAGTGAAAACGCGCCTCTTTTCCGCGGCCTGCCTCCGCGCCCTCGCAGTTCTCATCGCCGTGTTCGCTTCCGGCGGCGATCCGCAGGCCGCTACCCGCTACGTCTCCCCCGATGGGGGAAACCGATATCCCTACACAGCGCCGGAAAATGGCGCTCAAACTATCCAACCCGCGGTCGATGCAGCGGAGCATGGCGGCGAGGGGTTCCTGATTCGCAAATCCCTCAGGAGCTTTGTCTGCAGCACAGCCATTGCGTCCAAGGCGTGCCGCAGACGACGGTCAATAAAATAACGGAGACGAGGCGGTGAGTTCGCACATTTTTTCTCCTTCGTCTTTTGCAGTTATCCTCAGCCTTCTCGGTGCCAGTGCGCACGGTGCTACCCATTATGTGTCCACCTACGACTGCGATCCTGTGCTGTGCGCGCTGAAGGCCCAGTGGGCGATTGACCAGGCGGAAAAGGGGGATGAGGTCATCCTGGGATCCGGGTCCTACCGCGGGAACCTCGTCCTGAAGCACGGAGTCAATTTGTCCGGTTCGCAGCGCGGCTGCGTGTTCGTATCGGGTGCCACACCGGCGAAGCCCGTTCTCACGCTGGCGTGGGATAACACCGTAAAGGGCTTGACCATCTACGGCTCACCGCACGACGGCTGCGGCATTTACGCGGAACTGGGCGTTCCGCCAGCCAAGACCGGCAGCTTCACGCCGTTCCGGATAAGCGACTGCAAAATAAAGTCGTGCGCGGGCGCCGGAATCCTTGTCAAGGCGACCCAACAGCCGGAATACGACTGGCTGCCCGAGTCCGCGGAGACCGAGGAGGATATCTGGCAGGCTTATCTTCGCACAAGGTACGACACCGAACTTCAGGTGCAGGTATCCGGCTGCGAGGTCACAGAGTGCGGAGGGAGCGGCATAGTCGTTTGTATAGAGGACCTATCCGGGGAACAGATACGTCCCTTCCCCGTCCCGGGCCCCGGACCATGGCCACCGTTCGATGGGCCGTGTGAGGAGTGGTTGTTCGAGCCGATCAAGGTTGGCTTTCAGCACCCAACGCTGACCGTCTCGAATAGCACTATCGCGAACTGCGGTCAAGATGGCGCCACCGCAGAGGCCGGCTGGTACAACAGGGCAAAGGTCGTCATAGGCTCATGCATCGTACGCAACAACGGAGCGAACGGTGTCTGCGCATATTCAAGAGGCGCAACACCCAACGGGGCAGTGGCACAAATCAACAGTTCCTTGATTTCGGGCAACGGGAAGACCGGTATCAGCGCCGTGTCCTACGACCCTCCGGTTTGGACAGGCTACTGGCCGTTCGACGCGCCCTATGAAACAGGCAAGGTCTTCGCCACCTCGTCCACCATCGCTGGCAACTCGACTGGGATCAGGAACTGGCGCTCGCTCAAAAACTGCATAGTGTACGCAAACACCGTCTCGGACATGGCGTTCGGCTCGCCCGGCGGGCACTCGAAACCAATCGGGGATTACATCAGCCACTCCTGCACTTCATGGGGCGCCATCTCAGGAGCCTGGGGGAACATAGACAGCGATCCCCTCTTCGCCGATCCCGTAAATGGTGATTTCAGACTGCTGCCCGGGTCGCCATGTATTGACGCAGGTGGGATGTACACAGAGGCAACCATAATGTTACAAGATGGCGTCGCTGCGATTTCTTGGGACCCAGGGAAAGACCTCGATGGAAATCCGCGAATCTCCGGCAATGGCCCGGACATGGGAGCTTACGAGGCCGCAGGCGACCCGCCGAATTATCTCCTCGAAACCTCCGAAGACCTCATCAGTTGGACAGAGGGATATTACGGCCCCGCCACCACCTGGACCGATTCTGATGGCGAGTCGCCTGGGACGAAGTTCTATCGTGTCAGGGTGGGAAGGTAGGAACGTTCTCCGGCGCCGGCTTCATTCATTGAGGGGTGGGGAGCTCAGTACGCTTCAACTCTGTAGAATCGAACGCTCGCCTCGCCCGGCGGGGGAATGGTGCCGGATGTGCCGTCGTCGGTCCAGGAATTCTCTCCCGTGCCGGAACCGGGGATGTCCCAATCGGCGACAGACCACACTCCCACCGTATCGCCGTAATAGACTTTGTAAAGCATGCCGCTGACGCTCGTCCAGACGATGGCGAAGGCGTCGGTGGTGTTGCTGACGATGCTTATGATTCTGAGGCACGAGGAGCTGGATGTGGGGTTCGTGCCCGCAGGGTATTCGTCCTCGTTTGACTGCCCGTCGCCATCGAAGTCATCGCCGGGAAGCACGTCCCATATCGAGTTGATGTCATCGCCGGGGTCGGCATCCACAATCTGCTGCTCCCAACTGTCCGGCAGCCCGTCGCTGTCATCGTCCGTGAAGCCGAGGGAAATTGTGCCGAGGTTCTTCGCATCGCCGGCCCCGAGAGTGAAAGGCGCCTGATAGTCGTTGTAGAACGCCTTTGACACGGTGATCTGGTAGTTGACGGTGGAGTAAAGCCCGGTCAAACTGAATGTTCCGTCAGTGCCAGTGGCGGTGTTAAAAGTTGCTCCCAAGTAGGTCCCGGAAATGACTTTCAATTGCACGGATGCAGCCCGTATGACGCTCGAGTCGTTCGCGCTTATCACCTTTCCGGAGACCGAGCTGGGGTCGGGGACGAGGGTGAAAACCTCCGTGGCGGGGGATTCGATTGTGACTTCGGTCATTCTGTGTTCCGGGGAAAAACTGGGAGCGCTCACGTCAATCGAGTAGTTGCCGACGGGAACGTAGCCGGTGTACATCCAGTTGTTGATAGTGCCGACTATGGGCGTGATTGTTATCGTAGTTCCGGGAGGAGACTGCGAGGTATCGTTCTGGTTGTAAACGAACACCGACAGCACGTTGTACCCCGGCAAGCCCGCCCCTTGGTTTGTGGTGAATGTGCTGTAGTTTGTCCCCAGCGTCTCGACGGGAGGGGCGGTGCCGTAAAGCGAGCTTTCTCCCGTGGACGGTTTCAGCTTTTTCCCTCCTCCGTCCGCCAATGGAGAAATTGTGAACTCGCTGACAATCGCTTTGACCAATTGCTCCTCACTTCCGCTGGTGACGCATATCCCCACTTGAGCGTCCTTTTTCAGAAGCAAGTTGACCGGTGTTCCCGGATACCATGTTTGTCCCTCCTGGGAGAAGTAAGGTGTGATTTCCGCCGCAAGGTCGGGCGATTGTCGGATGCAGACGAGCTTTATGTGCCCGGGAAGAGAGGCTGTGCCGCATCTATACGTCTGAGCTGAGGAGCCGGGCACTCGGCGGAATCCCGTGAAGACGCTGCCGTCGGCGTCAATCGCCACCATGGCATACGGCGAGGCGGGGTTCGTGGACGCTCTAATCATGATGCCAGCGAGCGTGGGGCTGTCTATTCCGTTGAGGGAATCAAGTCTCGCAGAGACTTCGAAGTCTCCTGTGGCGGAAGTGTGCACGAAGCGGAGCTGGTCCTCTCCTCCGGCGCTGCCCCATCCGTTGCCCACGACGGTGTAGGAGTCGCTGGGGGGATCGTAGCGTGTGTTCCCTTCGAGCGGTTCCCCGATGTCCGTGCTCCTCATTTCGGTGCTCCGGGCGAGCCGAGCCTTGCCGAAGAAACTCTCCGCGGTTACACGCCAGTAATAGGTGGTCCTATCGAGGAGCGGCGAGTCCTTGCCCAAAAGGATGGATGTCCCCTCGATGTCGCTTTGCTGAAAGAGTATCTCTCCAAAGGACGGGTCGTTGGCGATCTCCACGGTGTAAGTGATTTCGTCGTCCGGGCGGCCCCTCTGGCTCTCGCTCCAACTCAAAAGCACTTCCAGCCCCACCGTGGCGCCGTCCTCCGGGGAAAGGATAGAGAACTCTCCGGGGTCCGGCGCCTGCGGGTCGAGCACGACAACCCTCGTCTTCCGTATCTCGCCCAACTGCCCGGTATATTTGTCCTTGACGAAGAAAAGCACCGTGTATGTGCCCGCCTCTGTGAACTCTGGGTAATCGGTTCTCGAATAGAGCCCGTCGGCATCCGCGTCGAACAGCGGCGTCCGGATTCCCCAGACGTCGCGATGGACCGAGAGGTCCCCCGCGATCATCCCCATGGAGAAGGAGGGTGGCTTAATGACCATCCAGACCGCCTCCACCGTGTCTCGGTCGTTTACCTTCGCCCACAGGTCGGGTTGTTCCCCAAGAGAGAGGAGCTGTTTGGGCGGGACCTCGACGATTTGGGCTTCCGGCTGTTGCTCCCCATATCCGAGGAAGATATCCCCGGAGAGAAATCCATCGTCTCCCGGCCGCCCGGAAAGAAACCCGAAAGAACCGATGCCATCACCGTTGTCGTCGAGAAGGGGATGGTGCCCGCCCCGGTCCGGATATGCAAGCCCCGCCTCGAGACCGTTTCCAGCCAAATTGCGGGTGTAGTTGCCGGCGGCCTCGGTCGCCTCCTCAAAGGAGCGTCTCAGGTTTCGCCCCCGCCACAGGTTCTCGAAAAGTTCCAGCACAAAGAAATCGCCCTGCCGGACGTTAGTGTCCTCCTCCGGACCGGTCACAGGCACCTCGTTCGGGTCGGAACTTGTGACGATGGCGCGGGGCCTTCCTTCCCTCGAGAGCCAGCGTATGAAACTGCCGGAGTACGGGGCGCCGTATATGAACGTTATTGGCTGCCCCCCCGCGGGGGTGCCGTCGAGCGACGTCTCCAGGCTCGTGATCCATTCATCAAGCTCCCATGGCTTCACGCTCTCCTCCTGTCCGGAAACGTAGAACTTCCGCTTCTCTCCCGACCCGATAAATATGATGAACAAAGGAGCCGGCTCGGCTGTCATTCGCTCCTTGGCCCAGGTCTTAATCGCGTGGCCGATGGCTTCCACGCTCGGGGGGCCCTCCAGCAAGATGCCGTTATCGGCAGGAACTCCGAAACGCAAGTAGAAGATGTCTTCCGGTTGGAAGCCCCTCCATCTGAGCTTGTGGTAAACCGTGTCTCCCGTTCGATTGTGTGAATCCAGCCCGGTATCATCTTCCCCTTTGCCCGGGACGAGAATGGCGTAGCCCGCTCTTTTCTTCACCTGAACGCGGATTTCCTCGGAGGTTGAGGGATTGAGGTCCACGCCTCCGCCGAACTTGACCCAAAGCCTCCAGACGCCCGCCTTCGGCAGCTCGATTCCTCGGAAGCTGTAAGTGTAGCTCGCGTCAATGTTAGTCTCACCGGGCGGCAGAGTCGCCCCGTTGGGGCCGTCGCCGAAAATCACGCACCCCATTTCCGGGTCGAGCTTATAGTTGGGCGGAAGCGGCGAGGTAGGTTTCAGTCGCCCGAAGATGTTCACCGTGTCGTACTGGAGGATGGCATAAGCGGAAGGGGCGATAGTGAGTTGCGTGTCTGCCGGCAGAACGTCGAAGAACGACGGGGATTCGACCGTTGCCTCGTCATAGGTTTCGTCTCCCGGCCAAAACGCCGTAACCGCCCAGCCCTTCCCCGCGCGACAGGCAGGAAAGTACAGGACGTAATCCCCGTTGGCGTCCGTGGTTGCGTAGAAAACCTCGGGGGTTTCCCCCTGCGGCGGCGAGACCGTGACCCGGACATCCCGCTCCGCAAGCCCTTCCCCCGAAAGGTCGGTTAGGGAGCCATAGATGCACACCGCCTCCCCGAGAACGACCTCCGCTGGTTCGACCACAACAGTGATGACAAGCTGTTCCCCGACGGGATTGGGGGACGCAGAAACCGATGGACGCCTCGCTGCTTTCTCAGCGATTGCGGCATTGTCGGCGGCCGGTGCGCTGATGCTCCCACAAGCCAAACCGACGATGAGGAACGAGAAAAGAAGAATGTAGTCAGACGCTCGGAGAGATTTGCTTACCATCCTACCCTCCACCCGGGTACACACCATTGTTCTCCCTGGGGTCAAGTTCTCTCCGCGCCCTTCCCTGGCGGCGCCGCCTATTGCACGCCACCTGGTAAACCTATTATCTTATATCACATTGCGTCTTTGGATTCAAGGGCCTTGAGGGGGTGCCAGCAATTCCGAAACTTTGCTGTCTGGGGGCGGGAAAACCGGGAAAGGCGGCGTGTTTACGGCGGGGAGGCGGCAGGGAAGAGGGGTGCGCAGATTCGCAGGGGGAGATTTTCG